>Ga0325414_1006351_pt1 | contig 12520 bp, 12 predicted proteins | sample PopdelMetagenome_8_FD_206183 | JGI IMG/M metagenome (GOLD analysis project Ga0325414, IMG submission 206183) | Populus deltoides microbial communities from Bellville, Georgia, United States - Leaf-PdKOR-R3 | ecosystem: Host-associated > Plants > Phyllosphere > Phylloplane/Leaf | place: USA... | reverse complement strand
CTTCTTCTTCTTCTTCTTCTTCTTCTTCTTCTTCTTTCTTTTCTGAACAACACTCTGTATGCACCCTGTATGCATGTCACGGGCAATTACTTTGTTATCAGCTAATGCCATGAACTAGAGAGACGCCCACCAGCTTTGGAGAGCTTTGCAGCAGCATTTTTCGCATCCTCACTCCTTTCCACGAACTTCTCTGTAAGAACCCCTTTGTAGTCTGCCTTTCTTGCATTCCCACGCAACGCATTTACAGAATGAGCTAGGGTCTTGTTAATAATCTGCAAGGGATGATGTTTTTTCTAATGTTTTCTTGGCATCCACAGGACAATTTTTAATTACATTTTGTTTAATTTTCAGGTCAAACTAGGCAGCATGCCTTGGAGGTTTTTTTTATTATTATTATTCGATCAAAATCTGAAACGACGGGGCTCACTGCCTATTTGGTAATAATGTAATGTGATGCCTGACAAAAACATAGATTTAAATCATGATTCAACTGGTTAATCCAGGATTTGTTCAATTCAGGGTTGGAATCGAGCCGGGTTAAAAAAAATAAGAGAATAAAAAATCTGGTGTAATCCGGTCAAAAACTTGGTTACAACTCGTTACTTTTTTTTACTAAAACAATATCATTTTAATTTTTTTAAAAAAATTAACCCGAATAACCTTATAATCCGGTGATAACTCAGAATCTAAATCTAAAACCCAGCCGGTTCTAATAACTCGTGAATAAGTATCTGGAATGATATGCGGAAATAGCTTGCACAGTGCAATTAATTCCAATATGATTTTTTTTATTTTTAATTTTACTTTTTCGCTGTCCGTGCCATTTACTTCAGGTCTGCTGGCATTAAGAAATAAACAAAACATGACAATTAAGTAAATTACTAAACGGCGCGGTTTTTTCATTGAAGTTCATTCACGGTGAAATTATCACTCTACTTTTATACTTTAATTTTTAAAGTTTCACTTAAAGGTTAGAATTATTTTTGTATATATTCAATTTATTATTCTTAATTTTTTTTGGGAGCAACATTATTTTTTTATTTCTTTAAACAACAGTATAATTACTATGATATAGAGGACATGTGGTCATTTTAATTTTTTCATAAGTTACATGGATATTTTTGCTATGTAAATTTATTAGCCTTGATTTTAAGGTTTTGATTGTCATTTTCTAATGGTTTTTTTGTTATTATTGTTTAGTCCTATGAGCATTTTTATTTCTTTTTATAATTTTATGAACAGTTGAATTACTTTATTACCCTTGCCATTCAATTTTTTAAGCCTTAACTTTAAGGGTTTGATTGTAATTTTATAAGGGTTTTTTTTATTGTTATTTAGTCATAAGAGCATTTTTAGTTGTGTCTAGCATAGGTCAACGCATCAATCATTCTGCCGCTTTCAGGCGACACGTGTGGCTGATGATGGTGGTTGAAATCAAGCTTTTACCATATCACTTGTTGCGTCCCAATGTACCTTTCCTTTCTGGACAGCGCATGTATAATAGTGGAGTATGGTTTGACATCAATTAACTTTTCTTTCTTTTCTTTATTTTCATTCTCTTTCTTCCTCTGATTGTGTGTTGATTGTGCAAAAAATTATATCAGCCCTTCAATTTTTTTTCTTTAGATTTAGCCCTTCTCTTAGTTGCAATTGTTTTATTTACATTGATTGTTTCTAATCAAATTTTATTTTCGATTTCATCCCTAGTTGCTTGATTTTGTTAGTTTTTTTATAAAATTTGATCTTCATTCTTTTAATTGTTATTTTTCTTATTGCCGGTCATTTTCTTGATTTATTTGTTTTTCTTCAATTCCCTTAAGCATTTCTTTTCATTGAATTTGTATATCAAGTTTGGTGACAATTATTTTAATTGTTATTTTTTTAATTGATTTGTTTTTTCAATTCAATCCCTAAATAATTAATTTCATTTAAATTTCTCCATAACATTTAAATTCAATTGGTTTTTATGTTGAATTAGTTTTAAATCTCAATTTCATTCCTTGATATTTGTTTGGTTAAGAATCATGCTTCTTTGTTTTTTCAGGTTTGTCTAGAATGGGTTCATTCTGATCTCGTGACCTGAGTCATGGATATGAAAGATTAGCTTAGGTCAACTTTGATTTTTTTTAAAGTATTTTTTTCAAATATTTTTTACATGTATTTTTTTCGCCTTGCTATTTATAGGATCATCTCAATTTTATATCTCAAGTCATGCGTTTGATTTGTTCACCTGGGTTGGATGCTGGGTCCACTCAAGACTTTATATATATTCCATCATATCAGTAGATATATATTCCTTACACTTTTTTGATGTGTTCGGCCTTTCATAGTATTTTATATGGTGTGGGTTTATTCACTCATTTTCATTTGTATTTATCGTTTACGCCATGGGTTTTTCAAGGTGAATTTATATTTTATTTATTTAAATAAAAAAATTTAGTAAACACAATTGGGTAAATATCTAATCTTTACAATTTATTTCTTAGTTATTGTTAATGATTTTTTTTATTTACATAAAAAGATTATTGATTTATCTAGTTAGATAATTGTATGGATTTGTCAAATGACACTTTTATTTTTTCATGTAAAAAAACATATTGGAGCAGTATGCATAACTTATATTTTATAGAAAAAAATAACCTGCAAGCCAAATTCATTATTTTAATGGTTTTTTTTCTTTACATTTTTTTAGAAAAATATTAATTTTTTTCTTCACACTTTTTGGTTTTTAAAATTTATTCTACATGAACAAGGAAATGATGTTTCATTGTAGCAATTGCAATGTTGTTTTATTTTTTTGCTACATTAAAAACTGGTTTAGGATCTTACATATTTTCTTTAATGCATATGATCTCTGTTATATTTTATTATATATAAGTGTTGACTTTATGATTCATGGTTATATTTTTTATTTAATATAAAAAAAATATCAATGACACCCACACATTAACTCTTTTGTACCAGAAAAAAAATTATTCGACCTACAGCTAGGCGAGTTGAATAGACACGTGACGTTTTGTTTTTTTTATTTATTTATTAACACAAATAGTTATCATAGGATTTTTTATTATAATTAGATTTTTCTATGAAAAAAATAAATTTGAAAAGCTTACAGATTTATTTGTTTTGCTAAAAACAATTATCTGGCATGAGGAGAAGCACAGGTCCTATAACTAGTAAAATATTATAGCCCGAAACAGGTGTTACTGTAGATTAAAACAATTAAATTATTATTTTGTTCTTCTCATACAAGATTTATTAATTTATACTAGGGTAATATGATATTTTTATAGTTTCACTGGTTATTCTCACATTGATCAAGGACAAATTAATCTTCCAATCTTTTTTAAAAGTAAAATAACTCATTTACTCATAAAAACAAAAAAAAGGAAGAAGAACTAACATTTAAGGGCTATTTTTTTTTTATTATCACAAGCACTATAAAATGGCTTGATTACCATTGAAATCATAAAAAATATTAAACTGACGTTAATGAGTTTTTATTATGTTTTTTTTTTGCTATAATAATGTTGACTAAGATGCACTATGGTATTTTAACAAGTATAAAATATTACTACTTGCATTCGCCGACGGGTGGGAGTCGCCCACTCTTTTTGAGCGGCGTGTGCAACTTCCTCTGCTACCAAAAAATCCAACCAACATGTCATCAGAAGGTTCGAGTCATGGCGTCTCCAATAAGGTGATGTGTCTGATGTTATAAACAACAATGAATTTTTTATTTTCTCCCTCCATTTTCTCTTTCCTCTCATTGAGATTCGCCTCATCCCAATGGGGTGATGTGTGTGATGTTATAAACAACAATGAATTTTTTTATCTTCTCCCTCTATTTTCTCTTTCCTCTCATCAAGATTCGCCTCATCCTACAACAAATAGAAGTTTCCCTCCTATTTATTTTTCTTTCAGTTGTGCTCTTTATTCTTTTGATTTCTTTTCTTTTCCATTCATTATATTTGGTTTTATTTGACTTTTATACCAGACACAATCCTTACTCTCTTGATTGCTAATTTTTTATATAATTTTCATAATTATTTTTTTTAGTTTTATCCCTCACCATTTTATTTTTATGTCAAATTTGAACCCTATTCTTTCATTTGTTTTTTTTTCTTTTCCTTCAAGTCAAATTGTTTTTTTTCCATTTCGTCACTCAACATTAAATTGGTTGAAAATAAAGCTTCATAATCTTCATAATATTTTTTGGTGATACGATCCTAGTCTCATGACCCGAACCACATATATGAAATGTTAACTTCAAATTAATTTTTTGAATTTTTAAAATCTTTTTAATATATTGATACCAGGACATTCAAACGATTTAAAAATATAAAAATTATTAATTTTAAGTAAAAAATTAAATTTTATTAAAATTCCGTACAAACACAGTTCCAGGCAAGATATAAAATAACAAAACACCAAATTCTAATTTATTCAAACTCTTTTTTTTTTTTATTTTTTTATTTTTTATTTTTTTTAGTAAAGATCGAAAACCGGACAGGGAAACATAGGCGGCTACACCAATTTCCAAGTCACAATTTTTATATTTCGCATAAAAGGAGTCCCCTCCAAATCCAATAACATCGTGTCCGCTTCTCCATTCCATAAAAAGAAAAGGGAGAAAAGAAAAGAAAAAATCCCACTCAAACATCAAAAGTTAAATTCCAAAGCGCAGCTGTCTCCTTGACCCTTTTTTTCTCCCTTTCTCTCAAAGTCATCAAAGAGGTCACTATTAAAAAAACAAAGAAAGGTACAGTAACTTCCACAACCCTCCCTGCTAAGTTATCCTCTTGTCTAATGTCTACTTTACACCCATTGCATGTACGTATTTTTGTATAGTCATTACCCTATATATATAAATGGCTGAAAATAAGTCGAGGCGGAGGAGGGAATTGCAAGTTGCCTCTCTTTTTTGGCTAACACAGCCCCGGGGGTGACTCTACAGTTGACTGCAAGAGTCAATCAAACACAAGAAGATAGAGAGAAACATCATGGATTGTACTTTTGTTACTGGATTCTGTTGATTTCTAGTGTTATGTCTTATGGTAATCATGTAATGGTGATTTATTTTCTTGTTCATATTTGTTATGGTTCAATATTTATTCAAGTTTTTATGATGTGCGTTTGTGTGTGTGAATTGGATTTTGGCTGTGTTTGTTTCTAATTTCAGTTACTTGGTTTTGTTGCTGACTTCGATTTGGATATGGGTTTTAAGTGATTTTCATGTTTTGATCAGTCAGACACTCTATTGTGCTATTGGGTTAGAGTCTTTTTGTTAATTTATGCGCTGTTGAGTACTTAAAGAGGAGGGCTGGGGTTTATATTGTTTGTCATTATGTTTGCTGGGTTAAAATTAATGGGGTGAATTGAAGCTCCTGTAATTTAGAGGACTCTGAGTTTGTGAATATGGGATCAGTGTATCACCCCTTGTTATGTTGACACCAATGGAGCTTTCTTTATGTCACACTACTAAAATTTACATTGAATCACATGATTTAGAATGTAACTTTGTTTCTTTTTATAGATATCTTCTACTGGAATGCGAAATTAATTTCACCGGCCACCAGACACCATCATAACATGTTATGTTGTATTTATAGGAGGAATTTCTAAATCACCAAACAACGTAATCAATTAAAGGGTCCGATGCTCCTTCTGATACTTAGAGACCTTTTATATTTTAAATAAATTAAACCGAGCGAACAACATTGCTGAAGATGTTGCTTCTCTAGTTAAGAATAGGTGCGAGTCCTTTCTAGTAGAGCTATCATCATACCTAGTTCTGTCAGAGATCTGACCAACCTGCTCAGAATTTGCAGGTAACAAAACAATACAGAATGAGAATTTTTGGGAGGGGGTGTTAAGTTTTCAACCTGTCTATGTTTATGAATTTCTATTCAGTGTCAGGTGTGATTTTATTTGCTTAAAATGCCAAAGAAAAGAAATGAGACCTATGCTTCTCTGCCGACTTGTCTGTTTTTGTAATTCACTGGCAGTATCTCTTGTGTGTCTGGTTGTGTGGTTATGTCACCAGCAGTGTCAGTGTAATCAGTCTTTAACCAGCCATTGCTTATTTTTCTCCCACAAGATGTGTCTCAGAGAGCCATAACCAACACGTAGTTGGAACCCTTTTTTTTATATAGAGTTTTCTTTTCTCTCATCCTCATCTTAAAGCTAGGAACTTTCTTTTGTACCTAACACATAGTTTATTGGATTAGGGAATGGGAGAAACAATGTTTAGATAGGGAGAAGATTCAGTCTTTTCAATTTGATGCTCTATTCTTTGTAATGTAACCTACATCCATGTTCACACCACACACACATGGATGGTAAAATGTATAGTTTGTGATTGTGGTTTTGCACACCCCACAAACACAGGCACTGGAATCTTTTTGCTTATGATTGTTGCTTGGCACACACCACACATTCATGGGCGCTGCACTCACACACTTCTACTTGTACTTTGATTGCTTTTCATTTCTACTATTTTTATTATGTGCAGATTCCAAAATTTAAATTTATGGTTAGTGCTTGAAGGATCTTTGAGGCAAGAAATACTCCAAGACGCCTTTACCAGCACAGTAATCTCATTGGAAAGGATTTTGGCATTTCTAGGTGTGTAGGAACTTGTGCCTCCATCTGCTATGTCTTTTTCTGCTTTATGCGTGATGTTAGCCTTACACCTGAGTTTTTGACATGTGTGACTGTTTCTCCAGCATTATAACTCAAGGAACAACCATGAATACCTACAGGGTTTTGGAGCCTACACTTAAGGATATACTTGACGGGATCCAACCTTTACGGGAGGATTGGGTGGTGCGATTTAAAGTCATTGAAGAGTTGGAAGATGTTGTTAAATCTGTGGAAAGTCTGAGAGGTATTTTTCCTGGGAAATGCAAATTTCTTTCCTGCATGCCATACGTTCTACTAGAGATTAATGTAACAAATAGTGGAAGAAAAACAATTTCATCTCATGAAATCCTTAAAATGATCCTCACACACAATAGTGAAACAATACAAATCCAAGGAATTGACATTTTTAATTTAAAACTGACCAACTGCTGTATGCTATTTTTTGAAACTTAATATGCTGAGTATGACAATTTAGAATGCCTTTTCTGTTCATCTATGATACTATTGTCCAGAATGTAATTCAAGTTTTGCATAAACACATTAATGTGAATTTCTTGATGGCTTGAACTTTGCTCAAGGTATCTGAGGTTCCACTGCAATAGTTGCAAATGTGTTTCTGTCACAATAAAACTGCAATACTTGTAAAACTGCTATGAATCCGGTTCTTAAAATATACATCAAGTTTTATTATCTGTTTTTGGATCAACAATGTGGATGCATGACTTTATTTGTGCCAACAGGTTCTACTGTGGAGCCATTTGGATCATTTGTGTCAAATCTCTTCACTCGATGGGGAGACTTGGACATCTCAATTGTGTTATCTAATGGTTCTTATATCTCATCTGCTGGGAAGAAGCGCAAACAAAACTTGCTAGAGGATGTTTTGAAAGCTTTGAGACAGAGAGGTGAATTATTACATGGTTTCCCCTCATGTTTCCTAATACGTACTTCATGTAGACATTCATGAGCAATCTATGAGATCCATATAACCATGTTCCCTATTTTACAACTTGCAATAAATAAAACTTCAATGCTTTTGATTTTCCTGCACTTAAGTCTTTTTGAGAGTTTTAATTATCAAAGCTTTGCATTGTCATAATGGTTGATTCTCCTGAAAAATTGAAGGTAATAACCAGAAACTAGACTTTGGATCAGAGAGCTTGTCATGTGATTTTGATTTACAATTTGTTGTGAATAATTGACTTAGCCAAAAACTTATATCAGAAACTTCAGTAATTATATTGTCTTTGACTCGCTGAATCTGCCCACTGAAATAAGTTACTTTATTCTGGCCAATGCCAACAATGAGCAGGTTTATAAAGTGAAAAGTGATTACGTTGAAGGGTATTTTCATTTTTTATGTCTTCATTTTAAGGATAGATGAAGAGTTGTTTGGGGAATAAATCACTGCTCTTAGTTGTTGGGTTGTTCTTTTACTATAACATCGTTGTTTTATTTCATTACAACTTACAAAGTTGATGTGCAGGTGGATGGCAGAGGTTGCAATTTATCCCAAATGCAAGGGTTCCCATTTTAAAATTCGAGAATGCTTCCATCTCTTGCGATGTTTCAATTGATAACATGCAGGGTGTAATGAAGTCCAAGTTCTTGTTCTGGATCAATGAGATAGATAGGCGTTTTCGTGATATGGTCCTACTGGTACATTCTCTCAGCCAAATAAATAAATAAATATCCTGGGAAACTAGTGCCTCTATTTGATGCAATTTAATGTTTGTGTAGGTCAAGGAATGGGCCAAAACTCACAATATAAATAATCCAAAGACTGGGTCATTGAACTCGTACTCTTTCAGTTTGCTTGTCATATTCCATTTTCAGGTGATCAGTTTTCTTTATATGCATTAAACCTTGTAAGAATAGTTGGAATTAACTCTGCACTTCATTGCCATGTTAGCTTCAACGTGTTCATTATGGATGTCACTGACCTGTTTTACTAGAATTAGGTGTTAAACTTTTTTAAAAGTTCTGCACTTCTTCAAATAACCCTAATTAAATGATTTTTCCAACATTGCTTTGTTATCTTGGTTATTTTCTGCGCATGCCCTTTTGCAATGTCAAGTGTTCTCTTATTAGTTTTCTTTTTTGCCCTCTTGTGCACTTTTGTGCTAGTGGTCCCCTTCCCCTGAACATTTATATACCATAGTTGCAAAACAGTCATTGGACGTGCAGATAATGGATAGATTGATTGTTCTTCTGGCCTTTGTATATCTGTATTTCTTTCATTCTTTCATGTTCACTGCTCTCCTCTATAGCTAGTGTGTAGCCTACCTCTGTGCTTTACTGGATATATTTCTTTATAGCTGTAAGGACTTCCATCTTATTAAGTTCTTTTTTGTTTATGGTTTTTCTTGCAGACTTGTGTGCCTGCCATTTTACCTCCCCTTAAAGAAATTTACCCAAGAAATGTTATTGATGATCTTACAGGTACTTCTCATGTTTAATCCAAATAAGCTCACACATTAAGCCTATGCTATTTGCATTCTTTTCTAAAAATATTAATTTCTTCCTTGTTTATGTGACCACAGTTAACAATGAGTCTGCAATTTAATTAGTAAATTTCCACTCTCAGCATGTGTGTAAGTGGCTGCGCATGCATTCATGCATTGTGGATTTGCACAAGTCTGATTTTTACCTCTGTAACTGTAGCCTGTGCCTTTCTGGCAGTACTCCTGAACAGATGATTCAAGGAGGCCCTCTGGTTCCCTGAGGAGCCACAATTGTTGCTGTCTCCAAGCACTGCACATAGGACGAATATGATATCATATTGTATAAAAGATTCCCCAATCCCCCATACTGCCTTTGGGCTTGTAATTTTATTTGATACAGAGAAAAAATTAGTATATTACAGTTACAAAACTTATAGTCCTCAATTTATTTTAAGTTAAGATCCATGTGGTATGGTTGTTTGTGCTAGGTTACAGTTTCTCATGACTTCTGGGAAGTAAATATGAGTCGGTAGCTAGTAGATGAACTCCAACCTGTCTCAGTATTTGATGATGATTTTTTCAATTAAGAGTTAGCAATCTACAACTTGGTTTGAAACAAGTTCTTTTTCATAATATAGTTTTTCATTTTGTCTTGCTTCGAAGTCTGGAGCACATTCTGTCTAGCTATCGAGTTAGTTGAACTGATCTTGACATTTTCTTGATAAGGCTCAAAACATGATAAAATGTCTCCAGATTTTCCAGTCAGTTTTTCATAATTTTGACAATGTTTTATTTATTGACTTGTATCACTTGGAGCTCATCTCATCTTGAAGTTTTCCTAAAATGGTAGTTTCAACTTACAATTTTTTTTGGACATATAACATATGATTTGCATTGCATAAAAACTGATCGAATCTTCTACTAGCATCAACAGTAATTAATAGCTTGGTTGAAGTATCTCTCTGACCTGTATTCCAATATTTTCTGTAGGTGTGAGGACTGATGCAGAAAGACGAATTGGAGAAATATGTGCTGCTAATATATCTAGATATAGATCAAACAAATCCAGAGCAATTAATCGAAATTCTTTGTCTGAGCTTTTCATTTCATTCCTTACAAAGGTAATAATTCTTGTGTCGTTTTAATTATATTTGCAATTCTATGCGCCTAGGAGGTAATTCCAGCAATTGTAGTACATGATGATAGACATGTTGACTTGTGAGAGTGCTGTTTTATATCTAGATTACCTTTTTATATATCTCAATTGCTTTTCCCATTTTCTGGGGTAGCTGGCCATATATCCATATTTTTATTGATATACGCAAGCTGTTTTGTATATTTGCAGTTCTATGACATAAGTTCAAAGGCCACAGAGCTAGGAATTTGTCCATTTACGGGGAAGTGGGAAGAAATCAGAAGCAACACGAGATGGCTTCCCAGAACTTATGCATTATTTGTAATCCTCTCTCATTCCTTCAATAAAACCCCCACCCCCAGAAAAACAAAATTCTAAACTAAACTAATGATAGCTGATGCTGTTATTTCCACTGCTGCTGATTGTCTTGCCACTGCTGATATTTTAGATCGAGGATCCCTTTGAGCAGCCAGAAAATACTGCACGAGCTGTGAGTGCTGCAAACCTAATGAAGATATCTGAAGCTATTCAGACAACCCACCATAGACTTGTGACGGCTAACCAGAATCAGATTTCTTTCTTGGGCATGTTAGTCAGGCCACGAATATCACGTATTATTGCAGGAAGACCAGCTAGTAACTCAAGCTATACTGCTGGTCACCATGTCAGAATTCCAGTTGGGACCCCAAGCTACACATCTGCTCACCGTGTCAGGACTCCAGTTGGGACCTCAAGCTACATGGCTGGCCAGCATATTACAACTCGTTCACAAATTAGCAGGTCTGTGTATTCACCACCACAAGCACAGTTTCAAACTCTCCATATAAGTCCGGCAAGTCATCCCAGCAATTTGAGCTCCCAAACTCTCAATATAAGACCGGCAAGTCATCCCAGCAATTTGAGCTCCCAAAGAATGGGAAGCGGTTCAAGGAATTCTACCAACGAAAGACAGGAAAATCAGATAATCAATTCAACCAGGCAAAGATATGTGCCACATTATCACATTCAAGGGCAGCCAGCATGGAGGCCTAAATCAGATCAATAGAGTTTCCAGCAGTTCTCATATTGAAAGTTTGTACCATGATGTTGTGAAGAAAATAGTATCGTGCAGCTGTTTGAGCGTTTCCGAAGTATTTTAGCGGTCCCTAGGTTATGTGGTCGATGCCTAGTCACTGGACTTATCAGTGTGTGATCATTGTTTGAACCATCACCATCAGCATCCATCTCGGGAAACTATTTTTAGATTGTAAGTGCACGACTGTTTCTGGCATTCGATTGAAATGAGAGATGCCATATCTTCCTGGTATAAACAAACACTACCGGAGCATATCTTTTTACCATTTGACTACCTTTTGACATGCACAGGCATGAAAAACATTTGTTCTAATATATTGCTTCAGGATTCTGGCAGCTGCAGATGGGAGAGATTGTGTTTCCCAATTACTATGAACACAAGATGGGAATTGACAAGGCGTCCTAATTATGTTCAATCGTGCTTCTCGATTTGTTGACCCACATGTGGTTCTGTTTGATTATACGTCCAAACAACAAATTTTGTTGTACCAAAGCAGTTCTGACTCTATTTCCTTCTTACCGAGAAAGGTATATGGACTGCAGAGTCAGAGTGAATACGCAAGGCGATGGTACCATCTCGCCTGCTAGAATGCAAGGTTGACACCACTTCGGTTTCTAAAATTGTTTGCTCAATATCCAAGTATTCAATAAGAAGAAAATGAATTGTTGACTATGTAAACATTCAATTAGCGTGGTTACTAAAACTTTGCTTCCCTCCTGTCCTTTAGGGAAAGCAGGCTTTAAACTAACCCACACTTCATTTCCCCATATAATATCATCCAGGACCACCAAATATCGTTTCCCCTCCAACCCTTTTTGAAGTGTTTGAATGAGCTTATCCTCCGGCAAATTTCTGCCTCGTATGCAACATCTCTGATTTCAGCAATGCAGTTGCGAACACGCTCATCTTTTTCTTGCTTCTGGTCTGCATCATTCATGAAGCACTTCATTCGCTTCAGTTCAGCTTGAACCCCTCAACTTCCTATGCGGCACTATAAAGAAAAGCTGCTTCACTAACCACAGGGTCAGTTCTTCAAATGACAGCAGAAACTATAGCTTCAGGCATTGCTTTACAAGCTGAGAAAAAAAAAAACTCTTAGAACAGCTGGTCTGATTGATATCTTTGGGTGGATATATCATGTTGGTACCCTTTTTTAAGGAATTGGCATTCGTTTTTTTTTTTTTTTTGAAATTTTGAATCAATATTATACTGATTTGTTGA
>Ga0325414_1006350_pt1 | contig 12521 bp, 10 predicted proteins | sample PopdelMetagenome_8_FD_206183 | JGI IMG/M metagenome (GOLD analysis project Ga0325414, IMG submission 206183) | Populus deltoides microbial communities from Bellville, Georgia, United States - Leaf-PdKOR-R3 | ecosystem: Host-associated > Plants > Phyllosphere > Phylloplane/Leaf | place: USA... | reverse complement strand
ATATCCACTAAGGAGGCACCTTGAAAACTCCTGAAACGTAGCACCATGGTGAAGCCAGAAAAACTAATTTATCTATAGTAAGAAGGAAAGTTAATCGCTTAATCTGAAAGTTCTACATTTACCCTCCCTCTGGTACACAATGAAGTCATTTCTAGATAATGAAGTTTTGAATGCTTTCTTAAGGCCATTCATTTTATCTTTTATTGGTATAACATGATCATATCACTTTGGAAGATTAGCAAACTTCATTGTATTTCTTTCTCATTTAGGTGTTTGGCTCTTGGAACAAAGCGTATGGCTCGGTTGAATGCCATTGTGCGGTCTTTGCCATCTGTGGAGACATTAGGCTGCACTACAGTAATCTGCAGTGATAAGACCGGAACATTGACAACTAATATGATGTCAGTCTCAAAGGTAATCAGCTCAAAACATGTAAATACTGAATGCAAAGTTATGAGTCAAAGGGACAATATCGATGTTTGAGTCAGAGCATAATGGGAAACCTAAGCCATCCATTTTTCTTTGTCATTGTACGTAATTTTCTATGGTCTTGATCTCTGAGATCTGTTGAGGAGCCTTTATCATCTAATTCTCAGTGAGAGAAAATAGTGATGATAGCGATGTTTAAACTAGCCAGAGGGTAACAGGAATCCTAAGCCATCCAATTTTTTTTTTGTCTTTGTATATAATTTTTCAAGGGACACGATCTCTGACATCTAGAGGTTAGAAGATTCTTTAGTATCTGATACTCTGTGGGAGAAAACAGCAACATTCATTCTTTTGTCACAGCATTTGATTCAAGACATTTTCTGGCTGCACTTTTTTTCTTGGTTTTCTTAGTTAGATACCTTGACTAATAAATGATAAATTTCCTTCTACTCTGTCTTCCCAGATATGTGCTGTTCATTCTGTTCATCGTGGTCCAACTATTGCTGAATACAGTGTAAGTGGGACAAGTTATGCTCCAGAAGGCATGATTTTTGGCAGCAGTGGATTGCAGGTACTTATTTTGTTTTTGATTGTTGGCATTATAGTGGAAGGTTAGTTTAAAGGTCTGTAAACAGTTTATGAAGGCCTGTTGTGCTTGTGCTTTCTGTTTTCTGTTTATTTGGGAAAAAAAGAAATAGGAAGAAAAGCAAAAGTTGGGTTGTTTTTTTAAACCTCAATCCTTAGTCCCTTCTAACTCTGTCTTGTTTTACTTTCACCTTTTTACTCATTGACTTTACTTTGATAATCATGCCTGCCTTGGTCTTGTAACCACTTGGCTACAGGTTTCAGGCCTCTGGGCACCCATTTTCATTTCAAACAAAGAAAAAAAAAATGTTTTGGAGTAAAACTATGTCTAGAGTTCGTTTTTTCAAGCTCTTGTAACCACCATGGAAAAGAAATAGTTGTCATTAGAAGGTACTTTAGATAATTATGTGGGGTTAGTCAAATGTTGCGAGAATTTGTGATGTGTTCCATGTGCAGAGAAGTGAACGATTGTGGTTGTCTAGTGTGCCTTCTAGTTTGAGCTTGGCTTGCTTGATGTTTGGCATGCATAGATTTTAGGTCTCCATATACAGAAGAATTGTATATCAGGAGATGTAATCCAGACTGATCGAATGTTGATTTCAGCTTTTATAATTGAATCAGATTATATGAGCAGCAGATGTTTCGGACTAGGGAAAAAACATTCAATGGGATAGTCTCATCTATTTGATCTTTATTTTTGCCTTGTTGTTTTCTCGTAAGAGTTGCCAGATTCACTACCACCATTGCTAGTGCAAATTATTTTTAATTTAAACTACGAACTTGAGCACAATGTTGCCTGGATTCCTTGTAGCACTGCTGCTCCTGAATCATGGTTGGAATTATGATACGAGTCTTCAGAATGCTAGGTCTTTTCAACGAGCTATGAAGATTATATACGGAAGCTCAAGTATTTTGTCACATTTTGCTAACACACCATGACAAAATATTGAATACACTTTCTGCAGCAAGCTAAAAGTAGCTGAGGGGGAGGGTTGTTCTTCCTTGTCCTTTTTGTCAGATAATTGGATTGGAAATTAAGTATCTGGTGCAGAGTTAATTCTTTGTTTTGCTCACATCTTTTTCTCTATAAATTATGGCCCCTTGATGCCATTTTATTCGATTTGTCTCACTTAAAAGAAATACACTTGCAGTGTTCATTCCTTATGGAAACATGCTATTAGTTGGTTTGTGTGATCCTTTAGTATTTTTTGTCAGTGATGCATCCTTTTGACCTTGATGTTTTCTGCAGATTGAATTTCCAGCACAGTTGCCATGTCTTCTTCACATTGCAATGTGTTCGGCTGTTTGCAATGAGTCTATCTTACAATATAATCCAGACAGGGGAATCTACGAAAAAATTGGGGAGTCCACTGAAGTGGCGCTTCGTGTTCTGGCAGAAAAGGTTTGCTGTTGTAGCTGGGCCTTCTATAGAGCAGCTAGACATTACCATAGCTATTCACTTTTTTCCTTCCCCCCTTTCTCCAATTATGATCTCCCCTCCTCGCCTTTTTAATGAATTTGGGGTGAACTTGTTATTTTTGCCACATCTTTCCAGGTTGGCCTTCCTGGTTTTGATTCCATGCCCTCTGCACTGCATATGCTGACCAAGCATGAGCGCGCGTCGTACTGTAATCAGTATTGGGAAAGCCAATTCAAAAAGGTTTGTTTTTGTAAATTGGATGTTGTGCAATTCTTCCTTATTTTGAGTTAGTAAGTTAATTCAGTTTCTCTTGTATAGTATAAGAATGGTGAACATGAATGGCAATGAAGAACATGAATGATAAATATTTTTTAAATGGATTGAAATTTGTTTTTTGTGAGATCAATGATGGATTGACAAAGGTGAGATTAGAAATCAAGATCTCCCCTCTCTTACTTGTAAGAATACCTATGAGCTACAAGTTTATTTGTTGTTTCAGATTCTTCTTGATTTTGAGATTGTCTACATGTTATCTTCTGGTTCATTGGCGGTTGATTTGTGAAGTGATTGACTTCATACACTATATGTCCAGTATTGTTTTCTCTTTTTTCACCTTTTTTTCTATACTCTATTACTTATTATGGTATATGTCGTTTCATTTGCACTTATTTATTTGTTTTTCAAGGCATATTGTGCACCATTTCTCATTTATTGATATATTTTTCTTTAATTTTTCTGTTTGAAATATTACAAGTTCCTTAAGGCCATTGGTTGTATAAAATTTTTGTTCACATTTTAAATTTGGCTGTTAGGAGGTGATATCATAAAATGGACCTTGAGGAATAGGTTATATTCTGTATTGCAGCATTCACTTTTCAGCTGTTCATTAAAATAAAAATCTGACTGCTGACACAAGCTTAACGTTTTGATGCTTTATAGGTTTCTGTTTTGGAATTCTCTCGTGATCGAAAAATGATGTCTGTCTTATGTAGTCGGAAGCAGACAAAGATTATGTTTTCAAAAGGTGCTCCAGAAAGTATTGTCTCTAGATGCTCCAATATTCTTTGCAATGATGATGGTTCTACTGTACCGTTGTCTGTTGCTGTCCGAGATGAGTTAGAGTCAAGGTTCCACAGGTTAGAAATGATGCTAAAATTTTAATGGATGTTACTTGAGCCCCAATTGCTTGGCGCAATATGTTGAATTTTTGTTCTGTAAGACTTGGAAGTACACACATGTTTCATTCTGGGATTTGTTTGGTGCCAGCATTCATTTTGGATATCTTTATACTACATTTGAAGGATGTGTGAAGAATACATGTTATGGACTGACAACATATTTGAAGTTTTGTGATGAATTTAGAGATTTAGTTCATGTAATTTCTAAATTATATCATGCAAGTTCTTGGGGTTTGAGTTGATTTATAGTGAGCTGTCTAGCAGAAGATAAACATCTATTCATGGCTTTTATTGGAAGGGTTAATCTAATTGGCTATATTTCACAAGGTGGGGTTATGTTCCCCTATTAGTCATTTTCCTTAGGTTCCTTCTCTTCACCGCCCTTCTATATATTTATCTTCCCCAAGTTTCCATAGAGCTAAATCATCCGCATTGATGATTCCCCACTAAGGTGGTGTTTTTAGCAAAGTTTGACTTTCACTCCTTCTACTCCATGCTTACTAATTTCTTTCACAACCATTGCTGCTCTCATAAATTCTTCTAAGACGAGCCAATGACTTGACTATCATATTTAAGATCCATGGTGCAGGCAGTTTTGTTCGCAGTATGAATGCCATGTTGGTTGATCAGTTTTGCAGGAAAAGAAACATTGAGGTGCCTGTCTCTAGCTTTCAAACAGATGCCCATTGGTCAACAGACTCTCTCCTTTGAAGATGAGAAGGACCTTACATTTATTGGGTTGGTATGCTTTCTTTTACACTAGATTAAGTGATGTCTGTGCTTAATGCCCTTCATTTGATCATTTATGTTTATCTATATGCATTTCTCTTAGCTACCTTCATTTGTACTACAAGGAGATGAAGTAACTTGTGTAAAAATAAATTTCATGGTGAACAAAGGTTTTTGCTGGAAGGAGGTGGTTGAATAAATGAAGAAGAGCTGCATCTGATTTGTTTTTTACCTTGTGTCATCCTTTGAATGAGAAAACATGAGTAGGAAAAATAGACCTAAAGTTCTGAAATTTTGTGACTACACTCTGAAATCTATGCAGTTTCCCATCATATGTTTATGCTTTTATGTTCTTAGAACCTTCTCTTAGATCCAGTTTATTCTTTTGCACTGCATTACATATGGTTGTGGGCACATGACCATTTGTGTGCATCCTGTGGGCCTATGTGTCTTTGTGCAATAATGCAACCCCCTGTCTTTTCTGTATTTGTGCTTCAGAATTCCTGCGCTTTTGAAATTTGGGTTTCTTCTTCCACTTCTCACTTTTTCTTTGCATTTTCACCTTTACTTCAATAAAAGGTTGGAATGCTTGATCCACCTAGAGAGGAAGTGAGAAATGCTATGCTTTCATGCATGACTGCTGGTATACGTGTTATAGTTGTCACTGGGGACAACAAGGTAACTTAAATTGAGCAACAATTATTTATGTAATATGGTATAAGTAACAGTTTCTCTTCTTTCTGGTTGCCTTTCTAATACATTTACTTCCTTAGTCAACGGCAGAATCACTTTGTAATAAGATTGGCGCTTTTGATCATTTGGAAGATTTTGCTGGACGCTCATACACTGCTTCTGAGTTCGAAGAGCTTCCAGCTTTGCAGCAAACACTGGCTTTGCAACGCATGGCACTTTTTACCAGGCATGGTTGATGTTGTATTTTATTACTATCATAAATTTCATTGGTATATTAAGTGTCATGGCATCTTCTTATTTTTTAACCTTGCCGTCTTTTCCTACACAAATGCTTGTTATTTTGTTGGAATTTTACAAGCTTGTTTGGTAACATCCTCTTTTCTCTGTTTTGTTAGGGTTGAACCTAGTCATAAAAGGATGCTGGTGGAGGCCTTGCAACATCAAAATGAAGTGGTAGGCCTAGTCTTTGCTTTCAGCAGAATGTATATCTATATTTATACAAGCAAATATATGTGTGCAATGCATGAGCTAAGCTTCGAACAATATCTATGCTATTATTGAAACAAACACTTGTGTTGTTTTATGGGTTGTAAGTTTTGGATGGTAAAGTTTGAATTAGAAGTAAAAAGAATTAATTACCATTTTAAGAGTCATACAATGGACAAAAATTCTCGTGGGATATCTTGATAGGTTAGTCTAAGAAGGTGATGTGGGGTTCCATGTGAGGATAAATCACAAACCAGTAACCTATCAAAGCCAAGTCATTAAGGACATTTTAGAACTCTAAATAATGTGTTGTTTTTCCAGAATATGTTTGGCAAGATCCAGTTTTTTGTATGCAATATAGATTAATAACTTCTTAGTGATATAAAGATGAGATTCTGATAAATAATTGGATTTGTGAAAAGCTTGTGCTAGCAGTTACTGAGAACAATTAGAAATGATAGCAAGAACCAGTTTCCACTGTGAAACAAATAATGGTTACTGTAATGTAAGAAGCTGCTCAATTAACATTGACGGTTACAAGGCAATGATAAAACAATAGAAAAGAGTATGGTGTTGGGGCAGTAAATATAGAAACGGTGTCTCTATCCTGGATGGAATACAGGACAAGAAAGCACATGCACATCTGAATTGCGGTGTGAAGGACCATGGGCCTGTTAAGCAGACGCATGAAATGACAGTTGCTCTGGATTAGGATTATGAAGCTGAGGATTGGATTAGGATTATGAAAGCACACCTTGGTTAAGCTTATGTTTGTTGCAGTGCTTCAGCTGACCAAAATTTCCTGTTTTAGGTATTTTTGAGTGACTGTAGGACTTTTGATTTATTTACATTTATGATTTATTTCAAACATGTGGTGTGGTGCTTTCTACTTTTAGTTTTTTTGTGTAGTTATATTACTTTCCCACATCTATGTTAAAGATCATTGATCTTGACTTGTTTAGGTGGCAATGACTGGTGATGGTGTCAATGATGCACCTGCACTAAAGAAAGCAGATATAGGAATTGCCATGGGATCTGGAACAGCAGTTGCAAAGGTGAGCCACCTTGTATGGATGCATTCAATTGTACATTCATGGATGATAAACTGTTTCTGTGCAGTGTCTATAAATCATGTCTCTTCTTTACGATCTCTGTCTCCACATGCACATATAAATTTATATATGGTTACAAATTTTAACAAGCTGATGGAACTTAATCAATTGATTTGGTTCCTGTGTCACCTGAATGAACTTTTATTATTAAGAAAAAAATGTCTTCTGCAGAATTGTAACCTGAATGACTCAGTGCAAAGATTTTTTTTTCAGTTCTTAATATAATGGGGAAGCTACATGTGGTGGTGCAGTTAATAGTGTAAAACATGATAAATTGTTATCAGCAGGCGCACGCTTTATCCGATTCTGTTATTTCATTATCCCAATATTTTTATTGACTGCAAATACCCCTTAAGTTTCTGACCATCTGTATCCTTGTTTCAGAGTGCTTCAGATATGGTTTTGGCGGATGACAATTTCGCTTCCATTGTTGCGGTATAGGAGCCCCCTCCCCCTCTTATCTGCAGTACTGCTGCTTATTGATATTTCTGTACTAGCTGCTGGTTCCTATTGTTTTGTAATTGTTTTTGTTATCGAGAAAGGCATATTGTACAGCTAGACTATAACATATGCATGTCCTAAGATTGAATGTTAGCAATTCTCCAGTCATCAGTATAAGACAACTACTCCATACATATAGCTCTTCAAATTGAACTTGATATCCTATGATCATAAACAAGTTTTTACCGAACAGTTGGTTAGAGCATCTGCTATATCCAATTAACTTAAAAATTGAAACCCGTGACTTCTCCGAATGATGCATTAAATTTAATAGTTGATCTGTTAAAATTGGATAGTATAAAATGTTACTTGGAGGTTTAAGAATTGTCTTGCACCAAGCGTAGGTGGATCCCCATCAATAAGTACCTAAGTTTTCAGATATTGTTTGTGCTATTCTATTTCTTAACAAGTTAATTCCTAAGCAGGCTGTTGCAGAGGGAAGGGCTATATACAATAATACAAAGCAATTCATTAGATACATGATCTCCTCAAATATCGGTGAAGTAGTTTGTATCTTTGTGGCAGCTGTACTTGGAATACCTGATACCCTTGCTCCTGTGAGTGCTTTAGCTCACTGCTTTAATATTTCAATAGTGCACTCATTTTGAATAAAGAAAGAGAGGGAAATACTCGGGATTAAATAATTCTACATTGAGTTAGGTAGAAGATGCTGGTCAGTTGAAAGAGCTGTAATTTAATTTTTGTTTATCACATCCAGGTCCAACTGCTCTGGGTCAATTTGGTTACTGATGGGTTGCCTGCCATTGCTATTGGTTTCAACAAGCAGGATTCTGATGTAATGAAGGTTAAACCTCGAAAGGTATTGATTTCATGATTTGGACAGCGTTAGTTTATTTAATAGATCTGTCTAACAGGGTGGGTTTATTTGTTTGTATGATGGTTGCCAGCACTTATCTGGTGCATTTTGCAATGCAACCCAACCCCTCAATAAAAGTGAGAAGATGAATAGATCGGCTGGCATAAATGAAGTAATGAACATTAGGTGGGCTGGATAATAGACAATTTGTTTAAGCTTAGGACTTATTATGTGGTGATATACTAAGATGCCATATGATAAGGCTAGGGTGTGGATGCTATGTGCCAAAAGGTGCTCCACGGATATTATTCTGATAATTTGAACACTTAAGTAGCAGTAATTGTTGTTAATCAATGCCATATATGTACATGAGATGGTTATTTTGTGAATTACCTTTGGGTTGCTGGATTGTTTAGAATTTTGTTTGTTGTTATATATTTTCCTAGCTAAGTTCTCCACTAAGCTTTGAAATAGTTAGTAGTAAGCATGAAGGAGTATTACAAGTAGGTGGGAAGCTACGTTAGGTTTGGCCTGATGCTTGTGGAGATTGGCTTAATGAATCTTTGAAGGAGGGGAACATCCGTTGATATGGTCTGACCTACATGTTTAGTTGGTCAATTTTCTTTCATCTTCACAGATTTATAATTGTTGTTCACCTCTTCACCTTTTCGTTAGATTGTTCTCTGCAGTAGACTTCTTGTAGACAGGGGCTGTGCCTCTGACCTCTTTAATTAATTTTAATTACCTTGAAGAATAAAGAAAGAGCTAGATAACCCTCCCTCTCAAAGAAAAGAAAGAAAAGAGAATTGAATAAACAATGGAATGAAAGGCTAGATAGTTTGGTTTGACAGTTCCCTTTTCTGTGTGCATATCTTCGATTTAAAGTTGAGCACACGTTCACTATTCAAGACTCCATGTTTTATAAGTTTTTTATAGGTGAGATGTAGTTTCTACTCTCATAGTGTCACTCTTTCCGGTTATCAGTCTTGAATATCAATTTTTTCAATTTAATGTGCAGGTAAACGAAGCAGTTGTTAGTGGGTGGTTGTTTTTTCGTTATTTGGTAATTGGAGGTAATATATGATGAATGATAAACTTATTGCATGTGCATTGCTATCTTACTGATCATATGCGTTACTTTTGTATGATTTGATAATTTCATGTTCCCTGCAAAGTGATTAACTCAAGGTTGTATTTTACCTGCATATGACATGAATGCATCACCATCATAGTGAAATTCACACATTCACATTATAGTGAACAATTTATGAATGATAAAAACTTTTCTTTGAATAATTAAATCAAGTGTTTGAGAAACTAATTAAATTAGTACAGGCAATTAAGGGTAATTTAAAAAAAATTACAGGATCTTTTTTCTGAAAAATGTTTGACGCCTTAGATTGGTATGATACATAATTAGGGATTTCTGCATTTCATCCTCAAGCTCATAATGTACTATGTAGGAATCACAATCTTCAGGTCCTTATCAGTTTGCAATTCTGGAAAAGGAGAAATAGTTAGCCTTTTCTTCTGATTATAATGTGCATGATTCAAATTTGAATAAATTTAATGCTGAATGCTTTCGAATTCTAGCAGTGTTTGATGCAGTATCTGGTTGATGCAGCTTATGTTGGCCTTGCCACCGTTGCGGGATTCGTGTGGTGGTTTGTATATTCTGATACGGGTCCCAAACTACCATACAAAGAACTGGTAAGATTTAATTGTTTACTGGGTGTTCTTTCTGATAGGCCAAAGTTGAGTCTTTTCTGGGCACAATCTCCTTATATAATTTGATCTGGAGATCTGATCATCAAGGCAATGGTTAATAGAAGTTAAGGTGCGATTTTGTGCCCAGACAATTCCCATAATCAGTGCCCTGCAGGTGCTTGTTTACTTTCAGTCTTTTGAGTCCCTCTCTAGAGGCTTGAATATTTCCAGCTTTCTGCAACTCCTCTTCTTCTGTTATTATTCATTATTTCGAGATTAACATTATTAATTCTTCCTTGAAAATCTCGTGGTGCCAAACTTGAAGTTGATATTAAATTTGTTTAGTTAAGTTTTGTGCTTATAATTCAGGAAAAAAATTAATAGAAAAAAAACTAAATTACTAGTACTAGGCCCTTTTTTCAGTTAGCATGGAATGTCTGGATTTTGGTTTCTTTGTGCTCAGCATAGATAAATATATTTCACTTTTACTAGTGCTGTGCATGTTCTTCAAATTCCATGTCAGAACTTTTATGTATTCATTTATCGCAGATGAATTTTGACAGTTGCTCAACAAGGGAGACAGCTTACCCGTGCAGTATATTTGATGATAGGCATCCATCAACTGTATCCATGACAGTGCTTGTTGTTGTTGAGATGTTTAATGCTTTGAATAATCTCAGTGAGAATCAATCTCTTCTGTGAGTATCCAGTTTAATTGCGAAGTTAGTGAACATTTAGTGCTTTAGTTGCATCAATCTGCTCAGTTGCTTAGAATGCATTGCGTATAATTTGATGGTAGTTGGATACATTAAAATTTAGTATCAACATTTGTCATTAGATTCTCTACATTTGCATCAACATTTGTCAAATTTGATCACTTTTTTTCCCATTTAATTGATTATTTTTTTCCTTTTCCACTCTTTTTCACCATCAAAAAATAAAATAGAAGTTGCATTTGGACTGACTTGGTGCTGTAATGTTTTTCCCCTTTTATTACAGTGTTATCCCTCCCTGGAGTAATTTATGGCTTGTTGCTTCAATTGTCCTGACTATGCTCCTTCATATACTGATCTTGTATGTGCACCCGCTATCTATTCTTTTCTCTGTAAGTTCTCTTTCCTTGCCATCCCATGAGTTAATAATTTTATTTTTACCCATAACCATAAGGAGCTTATAGAACAATTTGCAACATATCTTGTTTCAGGTAACGCCATTATCTTGGGCTGAGTGGAAAGTTGTCTTGTATCTTTCCTTCCCTGTATGTAGTGAATCTTAACTTTCCCAGTTTACTAATTTCAGAACTTGTTTTCCTCTTTGCTGATATGTATCTGTGTTTTGATTATAATTTTGTATGCGATGAGGTTCTTGAGACATTGAATATAGTTGCTGGAATTTTGCTCAGAACCACGTTGCCTTGTACTGGTTTTACCTTCTGATATGGTAAAAACAATGACATCTTGTCAAGGTTCCATCGTGGGTGTTCATGCTTCTGTCTTCTTCATAGATGTGGCACAAGTACCGTTGGACTAAGATTTTAATGAAAGTTGGGTTAGGAGTTTGTATAGTTTAAGAATACTGCATACAAGCTAGGATCATGGCAACCCCTTAGTCAGTTTTCTCATGAACTTGATGCCACTGCTATGCCCCTTTTGCTTATATATTCTATCCTTGGATGAATTAAAATAGAGACAGGTTACCTTTCCTGAATTTATACAATGTAAAGCCATTTGCATCTTTGATTTTTTTTTTTTTTTTTGCTTGCTTGGACGAATGTAGTGCCTGATTGAATGCCTTTCAAATATCTTAAGCTCGTTTTCCCTTTATTGTACTTCTAATGTATTGTTTTTCGTGTAGGTCATAATTATTGATGAAATCCTGAAGTTCTTCTCAAGAAATTCCACTGGTAAGTTTGTTGTTTTGCTTTGTCATTCTCTTTTCAACATCTTGTTCTTTGGTGGGAGATTTTATTAAGATAATAATTACGAATTGAAAATCAAAACTGGACTCAGAAGAGAAGATGTCAACTCCCTCAACTCCCTACCCCTCTAGACAAAAATTTAACCTCTCATGATACTCACCTTATGCTTCTGACTTATGTTATCTCGATGAGGAGTTGAAATACAAATCTAACCAATGGTGCCACAACACAATGCAGCAACTTCCCAGTCAAGCCTCTAATAAGAGAAAAATCTAGAGTTCTTCAGACACTGGTACCAAGATCCCTAGGTTGCAAGCATTTAGGCACAAAGACTGAGATGTTGCAAAAACTAGCACAACTACTCCCATAATTTTATTTCAACTGAGAATCCTTTGAACAAAGTGGTCTTCAATCAAAGTGAGTTTTCGGGTTACCCCAACACAAACCTCTTCAACCAATGCCCTCTGTGCTTGTCAAGTCACATTTTAGTATTGATATCTGTGTCACTTGCTTTGCTTTCTCCTCTGTCTCTCACACGTCAACACATAAAAGCTGTTGTGTGGTGGCTGCACCCATTTTCTTCCACTTGCGCTCTCTAATCTCTCAGCTCCTACCCTCGGTTTAAGGATGTTATTCACTGCTTTTCTGTCTTCCCTCCAAAATGGGCAACATATGCTAAGTTTTGTTTACTATTAACCCACATCGTGTTTAGCTTCTCCATCATGGTTGCCACGTCCATGAAGTATAGTATTCTTAAGAAACTGGAGCGTCTACCTGTTTCACCCAATCCCTTGAACACAAACATGTCACCATCCACATGCTTCTCCATCATGGTTGCCACGTCCATGAAGTATAGTATTCTTAAGAAACTGGAGCGTCTACCTGTTTCACCCAATCCCTTGAACACAAACATGTCACCATCCACATGCTTCAAGGGGCTCTCTTA
>Ga0325414_1006349_pt1 | contig 12521 bp, 12 predicted proteins | sample PopdelMetagenome_8_FD_206183 | JGI IMG/M metagenome (GOLD analysis project Ga0325414, IMG submission 206183) | Populus deltoides microbial communities from Bellville, Georgia, United States - Leaf-PdKOR-R3 | ecosystem: Host-associated > Plants > Phyllosphere > Phylloplane/Leaf | place: USA... | reverse complement strand
TGAATTCACTACTTGAAAGGGTCCCGCTATTGGATTTGTAAAATACGCCGGTAGAATTCACTTATTGAATGAAAGATTATTCGGGAAAATGATTTTGCAAAGAATATTTAGTATAATTAGGATTTTTTTTTAACTTTTATTCTCATGATTATGAATCTGAATTTGTTTATTATGAATCTGAATTTGTTTGGAGGGTTGATTCGGGGCTTTGATTGAGTTTTAATTTATAAAAACCTAAGTTTATAATTGACGTGGCTTGTTGGGTTAACCTGTGACTCGGGTGATTTGACGTAACTTAGTTGATACATAATTTTTTTATATTATTTATTTATTTTTTGAATAAATTTAAAAAATATAAAATTAATTTATAAATAGTTAGCCTAACTATAATTCTAACTTAAAATTAAAGGTCATAATTCAAAAATCAAACTATAATGAGGGCATTTGTTTTACATAAATTATTTTAAAGAAAAATATGTTTTTATTTGTAATTAATTTATAAATAGTTAGCCTAACTATATATTCTAACTTAAAATTAAAGGTCATAATTCAAAAATCAAACTATAATGAGGGCATTTGTTTTACATAAATTATTTTAAAGAAAAATATATTTTTATTTGTTTTTAATTTATAAATAGTTAGCCTAACTATATATTCTAACTTAAAATTAAAGGTCATAATTCAAAAATCAAACTATAATAAGGGCATTTGTTTTACATAAATTATTTTAAAGAAAAATATATTTTTATTTGTAATTAATTTATAAATAGTTAGCCTAACTATATATTCTAGCTTAAAATTAAAGGTCATAATTCAAAAATCAAACTATAATGAGGGCATTTGTTTTACATAAATTATTTTAAAGAAAAATATATTTTTATTTGTTTTTTTATAAAATATATATTTTTTTAAAAAAGTCAATTTAAAGTATTTTACAATCAATATTTAAATTTAATTTATTTATTAAAAAATATTTTAGCTAATAATTTTTTTAAAATATTTTATTCAATCAACTTACAGTATCATTTAATAAATTTAACCACCCCCACCACTACTACCCCACTTTTATCACCGATATTATCATTATCACTACTACTCTAATTGCACTTAACAACCACCACCATCACATTATTATTATAACACATCATTATTATTATCAGCTATTTAATTTAAATGAACATGTACTTTCTTAATGTGGTTTTTGAATATGTAAATTAAAAAGTTTATACATGCATGATATATCTAATTAAATAAATTAAAAATTATTTATATCAATAAATAAATAAAAAATTCATTACCAATAACTAAAGATATAACTGGAAAAATCAAAAGACATGTAAATTAAGATATTTGATCTTGCAATATTAATTATTTATCTGATTATGGTCAATAACTTTATTTATTAAAATTATTTTTTTAATTAAATAATAATAAAAATAGAGACATGTTTACATTATTTTCTCTCTTTAATTTTCTCGAGAAACGGAAGAGTTCAACAACCAGGTAATTAACCTTCATTTATCTAACGCTCACGATTTTCTCGTAAAAAAACCTAGTCTTGTGTAATTTCTCACACAGCTCTTGTTCATGGCGGATCGGCTTTGCTTTAAACCTTAAAAGCTATCGTTGTCTATATTTATGAACTATGGAACTGTTCAGGGCTTGATTCTGAGTAGAAAGCAGTTAATCTTGCAAAAGGAGAGCAGTTTAGTACAGGTGTGGTTGCAAGATTTCATGTACTTAGCTTACTATTATTATAAAAACAAGACTTTCTATATGATGCTTTATTATTATCCCCTGAGACCATCACAAAACTCTTGGATTGGATTTTTTATTCATATTCAGGAACTAAATCTTTTTTTATTTTTATTTGGTGTGATTCACATTATTTGTATAAATATTGATGAGATTAAATTTTATATTTGAATGATTTTAAAAATATAATCTATATATATTAGCCAAATTCCATGAAGTAGAAATATGCCTTTCTAACCACTAATATCAGCCCCTTATAATTGATTAACACTTAAATTACAACATCAACCCCTTAGGATTGGTTCCACTACCATAGTTTTGAAACCCGGCCCAGCACGGCGGGTCGATATGGGAGCCAGTTAATCCGGGGCTGGAACCGGACCGAGTTGATGAAAAATAAAAAAAGTCATGACCCGGTTCAACTCGGCCGCTATAGTGGGTTGACCTAGCGACCCGGCAAAACCCGGTTACAACCTGTTAATTTTTTTTTTACAACAACGATGATATTGTGAATTTTTTTTCAAATAAAAATTAACCCAATTAACCCGATGATCTAATTAAAACCTGGATTTTGAACAGGACCGGCTATCAAGCCGGTTTAAAAACTATATCCGCTATCCATGAAAAATCTTCTTATCCCTCGATAAGGTACGCAATAAACTCTTGTCACCATACGTCAGATAGATATTTTTGATTCTCCTCGAGATGCGTGTGGCCAGGAGAACTTAATACCATGAGATACAGGCATTCAATATTCGGTTCGCGTCACCAGGTGTGAAGATTTATGAATTTTATTATTTATATAGAGAAACTCTAAACCTTCCATCAAGCCCGTCTAGCTCAGTTGGTAGAGCGCAAGGCTCTTAACCTTGTGGTCGTGGGTTCGAGCCCCACGGTGGGCGTTTCCGTTTTTTCAAACAACCCTGCCTAAGAGCATTAACAGACAAGTCACAAAAGTTAACGGAGCTCCCTCTACCTTTTTGGTTTTTATCTCTATATTGTTTTTACGTTTTAAAAAATATTATTTTTTATTCTAAATTAATATATTTTTAATATTTTTATATGGTTAATATATTAATATAAAAAAATATTTATTTTCAAAAATAACTATAATCACACTCCTCGAGAATAGGATGAAGTGCTATAATAACCATACATTCAAAGCCATCATCTATTACTAAGACTTTTCAGTTAGATCAGGCTATCTAAGCCATACAATGATTAGTTTTTTCTCAACTTCAAAATTCCAAACTTTGTCCAACAACTCAGCTGGGATTTTTGCTCTATTCAACTCTCTTTCGAAGTAATTAATGCGCTACTGAAGCTGAGCGAACCATACCGCTCAACTCATGAAGCTAAAGGCTAATCATCTATGAGAGTGTCAGGTCAAGAGCTTCATATCTATCACCGGAATAAATGATCCCTTCATATCTTAAGCGGTGGAGCTGCCCATAACTTCACTTTCTTGTCCACGCTGGCCGTGGCCAAAACGAAGGTCTGTCCATCACCTGGAGGCCAACAGAAGTGGTTATCAATCACATGCAATTACAACCAAAAAATGCATGGGCAAAAATCATGGCCTCAGGTCTTTCTCATTACTCAGTGCTTTGTTTCTCCTATATACTCCTAGAGTGAAATGCAAAGAGAACTAATAAGATAGGCATGGCACAGGGTAATTGAAAAACGAACTCAATAACCACAAGGATGTTTTGTTAAATGAGCACCTGCTGGCATAGGTTTAGGCGCCCATGCAATCCATGTGATGTCACCTGCATAATAAACTAGCATTAGTATAATATCCACCAAGATATTACCGGTGCCTATTTACTACAGAACACGCCAAGTCTGACTCCTTGAAGAACATGAGACAGCAGTTCCGATGAGGTGGAACATCAATAGTGAATAAAATCATTCATAATGAAATCTTTTTCATGATCATGAATTAAAGCGGGACTGCAGACAATATCTTGAGAAAAAACAACCTTAATAACAATTAAACTCAAATGAATTAACTTGTCCGATTTCTCAAAACAAAAGTTGTTAAGAATGCAAGCTAAGACTTCCAGATGAAAGCAGGGCTTTTGGGCACCGGGGACAAATCTGCCACTGCATCAAGATCTCGGTCACATACTAAGATAATAGATGTATTTAGGAGAGCAATATGATCTTTACATTTCCAACCACTCCACGGAGGAACATATTAAAATACATAAAGGGAACCAAAACCATACCATTATGGGCACTGTCAGCCGTGTCCAAAACCTTTCCAGTTTCAACACATAACCACTGCAACATCGAACCATGTGTTGCAGCCAATATCCTTCCATCAGGGGATAAACTGAGACGATCATAATGCAAAGTTGCACCATTTGAATCATGAAGTGGAATCGGAAACACCTTTAAAGTCTTTGGATCCTCATCAAGATGATAACGAACTTGAAGACAATCAATAAAAAAGAACTCAGTATGATCTTCATCATATGGTGACCAACACAGAAGCCACACAAACACACATTGCAAAATGATTGCAATCACTCAAAGGTGAAGAGAATTCAAAACCCACAAATCTATCCCAGAACTCAAAAGCAAAATATGTTACCACTATCCAAGTGTTTCCTATGACAGTCTTGCCCGTATTATAGGTTAGTTGCTTCACAAGACTTTAAAGAGATATTGAAGCAGGAAGCAATTCTTGTTATTGACAAAACACAAATGTATGAGGATCATTCATTCCAGAGATTCTGCAGACAAGAGTGCTGATTGGGGTTTATTTAAGATAAAACTGACATAACATCCAAAGATAAAGTTTGCACAGCCTGAACTGCCAGTTCACAACGCTCTTAGGTTTTCAATTATTCTCTAGAAATCATCTTTGATTTGTCTCGATTCATGACATAAAATCCAAAATTTGAGAAGGCCAAACCCACCTATAATAAGCATTGAACAGCCCTGATTTTCAACTTTTTAAGGCAGTCCTACTTCAAGTACATAATGAAAGATTTTTCACTTTCACAGGACATACCATTGATGTTCCAAATTCTTATCGAACCATCTTTGGAGGCTGTGATGATTTGCTCTGAGTCTGGAGTGAAGCATAACCATGTTACTGCACTCTGAACATCAAATTAACTTGAGATGAGAAAAAACAAGCATATCCTAGGTATATAAGAGCGAGAAACATGATAACAACACCAAAAGTATAATATAGTTCAAATAATAAGGCTAAAATAATGATAAAAGAGATCATTCCATTTAGAGGAGAATTCATATCAACAACTGCAGAAAGATTGAATATATCTACTAGGATAAACTTGTATGACACCATATCACACAATAATTTAGTCATTGTTACCAATGTTTTATTACTGCTTACCAAGCACATCCCAGTTCAGAAAATTCAACTTTATTCAAACAGGTCCCATCATAGATTTGATTTTAAATTAAACTGCATAGCTATTTTTATGCTAAATAAAAATATGACACATATTCATGAAGTTCAGAAACAAAATAAAGAAAGAGGGGAAGAAGAACATGGAAAAAAATAAAAAAATAATAGCAAAGCTTTAACAAGATATAGATGAATTTGTGTTAAATTATTTTATAGATCACATACTTTGTGCCCTTTAAGTTGCATGGCTTTTGGAACCTCCTTGACAGAACCATCTTTTGAATACACAATCTCCCATACCTGCCAAATAAAATTTAGAACCGACATAGCAAGTCAATTTTCAACTGCTAACAGAATGTTAAATTTAAAGCTTGCAATCGGATTCCAGGCGCCTCTTAAAATAACTTTTGTATAACAGTTGCAATCGAAGATAATAGACTTCCATATGTGGTGACAGATAACAACGTTGGAATTGAAGATAATAGACTAAATCCATGTGTTGACGAATAACAATGTTGTTGTAATTCATTAGAGGGAGGATAATCTCTTAACATGACCTGATACGTTGACTCATAAGCAAACTTGTAAACAAGCCTAAACTAATAAGCTTGTTAAGGTCATCAAACAAAATCTTGCAGCAATACTAACTGATGGCTTATGTTTATCATATTAGGCTCACATCTATACATATTACATACCAGCTAAATCTCTCTATGAAAAATTAAATCATTTTTGGGAAGTATTATGAGTGTCACAAAGGATGTAAGATTTTATGCCTAAGAATCTTCAACACCATATACTCTATCAGGAATCACATCATATGGTGCATTGTGTGAATAAATTTCCTGTTGTTAAGCACAAACTCGGTATATCACTTACAGAGTCCCGAGAATATGCTTCTATCAGTAATTAGAGATGTTCACCTTCACATCTGCAGTAAAAGCTGCAGCAGCAATGAAACGCCCATTTGGGGATATAGTAGCCATGTTGTTTTTCAATTGATTTGTATCGACATTCCCCAAAACCTTTCCTGTCTTTCCATGCCAAATTTTGATATCAGTACCTGGCACGTAAAAAAAATAAAAATATAATAAGTGTTGCTTTCTGAAACCCAAGAAAGAACAACAATTACAAAAGAAGTGTAAATCAAAGAGTTTGGATTTTTCTGCTCCAAGTACTCGGTTTGATAATTTAAAATTGTAAATTTGATGGGAAACTCTTTTAAGATTAATGGTGTAATGCAATTGCTATAATGTAACGGGAAAAAAAAATTCATAATATCATTCTCCATGTAGTGGATTGGCCACTAGAATCCACAAGTCTGTACAGACGCCAGTGATGTCTGGTCCTTAATTAATATGTTCTGAAGGCAGCTAATCAGACAGAAACCTGTTTGGAAAGTGTTGGATTATATCCATGATAAAATCATGGAGATTCATTGCTGAAACCATGTGAGATGCAGGTGATGTACAATTAAGGTTGAATGAATGGATGGATGAAACTGTTTTCAATTTTGTCAGGCGAAAGAAAAAAAAATTTGTTACAAATATACCAAAATCCAAAACGTCAGAAACCACTAAAATCAATTATCTGAACATTTTGTGTTTTTTCTGAAAATTAAATTTTATCCAACCATTGATCCTCGTAAAAAATTCTACTTCCGAGGCATACTTCAAACTTCAAAGCCATAACTATTCTACAATCACTTAGTTTGCAACCACATCCAAATCTTAGGCAACCTTTCCTAGTCTAACAAGGTTAGTAAAACGTTAGAATCCTAGCATTCATACCATTTCAATAGTGTGCCAAACATTCACATCAACTCATTGATGCTTATTTATATGTTACTATTAGAACTCAAAAGGATTAAATATCTAAGCCAGGAAATCAAATCAACATATACCTTCCGAACAAGAGGCCACAATTGTACTTCCATCACCACTTCCATAAGTAGAAGCGGTTCCAACCAGGGTCAAAACAGCCCGTTTCTCATGAATTTTGTGATGTTCCCATTTGATATCAGGCAACGGAAGCTTTGGTTGCTGCTTAGAGTCATCAGTAGCTTTTACCTTTTCCTCTCCCCACATATATAAAGACGAACCAGACAGTGTTTGCGACGCTACTACCACAGATGATGCATCATCAGAAAACGCTACTGCTACCGGATGACCTCCAGCTGGCACATTAATTCTCAAAAACCTACAAATTAATTATCAGCACTAAAAAAATAAAATAAAAGAGTGGTCACATAATCAGAAAAAGAAAAGCTTCGGTTTCGTACTTGAAACTTTTACTCGAAGCATCATCCAATTTAAACACCCTCACCACTCCATCTGCACAAGCTGTTTTTTATTTTTTGTTTACAAAACAATAATAATAAAATTATTAACCGAATCAGTAAGAGTGAACCAGAAATTATAATTTCATAAATATTTAACAATTAAAACTAATAATGATAGTTGAAATAAATTACCGGTAGCCAAACTGCGTCCATCATACGAGAAACACAGGCCGCTAACAGAATCACCGTGACCTTTCAAAGTGTTCAAATCCAATGGATGATGTTTCTTATTATGATCCTGCACATTTCGCGATCAAAACAATAAAATTCACATGGAAGAAAAAAGAATTAATTCAAATTCAAACTTATCATTTTCTTTACCTTATCGGAGGAGGCATGCGAGTGAGGTTTGGAGTGAGGTTTTCTAGATTGGTGAGTAGGTTTAGGAGGTTTTTTATGAAGATCCGAATGAAGCACGGGTTCAGAGATGGATCCAATCTCGGATTTTCTTTTGAGGAAGTAGTTTTTGAAGAAAATAAGAGCGATTGCAGTACCGAGAAGGAGTGAGATGAGTGCAATCGGGAGGACCTGATCCATTTTTCTGAATCTTAGTTTTGATTTTGGATATAATGATGAGAAATGGCGGAATTTTATAGGAGTCTCCTTGCTGCTTCTTTCGCTCGTTCACTCTCTCCAGAACTAGAAGAGAAAATGGAGTTGAAAACCAGTTTGATTCTTTGTCGAGGAAAATCTTCTGAAGTGGTCTGTACGATGCTTAGAGCCCAGGTAAAAAGGATCCAGGCCCAATTTTATCCAGACTTAAGCCTCATAAGGAGACTCTGGTGCGAGCCCAAACAATATGACCCGCCCTACAGAAGGAAGCTAGGTCGGATTTTAGAAGATCCGAACACAATACCATCCAGACAGCCAGCAGGCGTGTGCAGTCTCTTGAGCAAATGAGATTGAACTTTCAACAAAAATGGTAAGCATGAGGCTGTACCATATAATGAGATTGAGATTTCCTACCAATTAATTAATTTGAATGACAAGATCTGGTGGTATAGAAGAGCTCAGAATTGAATCACCACGCCCCTTCTATAGAAGAGCTCAGAATTGAAGACAAACTCAGTACTGAATAGGATTAAGACACTTCAAACAATGAAAAATTCAAGAAATGCAGTCTTCCCAATAAGAAAATCAATTTGTTTCACAGTAAAATTCAAGTAATACTGTTCCTTTATCTCCTCTTTTCCCCTTACTAGTCTTGACATATGTTTGGACTTTTCTGATTCTATCATTTCCGTCTGTCGTTTATGCAAGAAATCTAAATACTGTTTGGGAACGCGAATGCGGCTGTGTTTTTAAAAAATTTGAATTTTTTTTTTTATTAAAATTTAATATGATTTGTATATTTTGAATCGTTTTGATGTGCTGATATCAAAAATGATTTTTAAAAAATGAAAAAACATCATTGACATGCATTTTAGCACGAAAAGTTATTTAAAAAACACCCGCAACTACACTGCCAAACACGCTCAGTCTTCACATTTATTCCTCTGTATCATAGAAAGGAAACAAGTCCAGAAAGAAATTATGTTTGCTAGATACAAGCCCTTAAATTACGTAAAAGTTTAGGAGTGAGACAATAATAAGTGGATGTGTTCTTAGAATTAAAAATCAAAAGCAAAATAAGAATAATTATGCACTTTTACATTCTGACGCAACAATTACAGAAACACGCGCGCAAATACAATCCATGACGGGAGTTACCACTGTTCTAGTTCTATTCCAACCCAGTTACCCAAAGCAATTTGTCCTGAATTTGAACTAGAGAAAACCCTTTTCTTTGCAGCATTGAATGGCTCCATCAAACATTTCGTCAAGTCCATACCTAAATTTGAAACCAGAATCCAGTAGTTTCTTGGAGGATACACCAGGGATTTTAAAGCCTTCAACATCCTTTAAATATCTGCCCAAAAAGAAACATGAACACTTGTTAATTTTCAATTTTGAAGATTAAGTGAAGAATGTTGCAGAAAGGAATAGAAATTACTCACTCTAATGTTGGTATTGAGTACTCAGGGTACTTGGCAGAAAGAAATTTAGACATCTCCTCAATTGTTATTATGTCTGAAGAACAAATATATCTTCCTTTTGCTTCAGGATATTCAAGGAGGAAAATATGTGCTCTGGCCACATCATCAATGTGCACCATAGATGTGTTGATGAGTAACTCGTACTGTTCCTGATCACCTGAGATGATGTCCGTTAGATCAACAGCTTTCATAACATCATTAAAGAAAAACTCGAATTAAACACTGATGTTCTAAACAACAAAGAGCACTAACCCAGCACCATCGCCAATGATGTGTGAACTGAAGCAGGCATGTTTGGACAAATGAAGGGGCCAAGAATATAGGTTGGTATTAAAGTTACAAGGTCCAATCCATGTTCTTCTGCGAATTCAAGAGCTCTTTTCTCCGCTAAAGTTTTGGAAATAAAGTAAGGACCTATGGATAAGTTTGAAGCTCTGATATAATCAACATCGCTCCAGTAACTTTCATCCATCATTTCCACGCCACTGTCATTAAAAGCTACCGCTGATGCACTAGAGGTGTACACAACTCGTTTCACTGTCTTTGAATTCAAGCAAGCCTTCAAGATTCCTAATGTTCCATCAGCTGCTCCTTGGATAACTACTTCCTCAGCTTCTCCATTTCCAAAATCTTGAGGTACAGGAGTAGCTACATGAAAGACACCAATACATCCTTTAATAGCCACATCAAAGCCGTCGGGTTCACTTAAATCTGCATAGAAGACTTGTAGTCTCTCTGATCCTCCTGGTAGACTTGTCAGGAAGCTAACGTCCCTCTTGTGTTCTGGTCGCATATATAGCACAAAGTTCAAAAAAAAAAAAAACATAATGAAAATGTTGACTGTAATATACCGGGTTATGTTAAAAACATCTGGTGAATTAGAACTCTTCAAAATTCAATGGATAGTGGTGCAAATGCCACCCTTGTAAATTGCTGCTGCTGCTGCTGTTCTTGTTGTTGTGATTTCAACTCCTTTAACTGTAGGTGTTACGATTTAAACTACTTATGTTGTGATTTCAACTCCTTTAACAGCATGAAAATCTTTTGTTTTTTTTTTTCAAAAAAAATCTACTACGGAGTAAACAAAAGAAAGATCAGGGGTTGATATTTTATTATTTTTTTCAATTTTTTTTATGTATCAACTACATTATATAAAAAATATGTGCAACTCAATTATTATTCATCTCATAAAAAAACGAAAAGTATCAATAATGGTGTCAATAAAAACATAGGGTTGAATTGAAAAAAGTTCATCAAAAGATATCAAAACGCCCAATAGATTAGTCAATGTTATGTCCATATTAGCTTTTTATAGAAAAGAAAATGAAATAAATTATAAAATTAATTTTTTAATTAATTTGATATTTATAAATAATTTTTTTTTAAATAATCTTATTAGATCCCAAACCCAAGGACATACATATTGATTTTATAAAATTTAATAAGATAATTTTTTTTAATTTTTTTTAATTATATAAAAAAAATCAATAATAAAATCATATTTAATTAAAAACAATATCCTATCAGACCCATGGATTAAAGGAACATGTGATATACAAATATCCTATGGAGATACATATTGATTTTATAAAATTTAATAAGAGGGTTTTTTTTTGTTATATTAAAAAATAATTAATAATAAAATCATTTTTAATTAAAAAATATATTCTATCAAACCCGTAAATTAAAGTAACATAAAATATACAAATTCGTAAATTACTTTAATCTTATAAAAATAAAATAAAAAAATAAATTATAAAATTTAATTTTTAATTATTCTAATATTAAAAGATAAGATAGGCAAAACAAAAATTCAGAAAAAATGAAAAAAAAAACAAAAAATATATATATATAAATAGAAAACTTACCAGGGTGAGGTCTGACGGTGGTGTTAACAGAGTAGCCTTGCTCTAGGAGCTTCATGATCAACCACGAGGCCAAGTACCCAGTACCCCCTGTAACACACACTGTTCCTCTTTCTCCTTCCATTTGTCTCTCCCTCTCTAAGATGAGTTCAAATGAAATTGTGGTGGTGAGTCTTCCTCCCTCTGGTTCATACTCATGGAAAGAGACGTGTCAACTCCTCTTTCTTATTTTCAAAAGTGGCTACCTTTTGTCACAGTGAAGCTACCAAACAAAAAGATTTTTCAAGCAATCACTTTGATTTTTCTTTTCTTTTCTTTTCTCTTTCCTTTACTCAGCTGCTGATATTGCATATGCGGTTCAATTTAGGGGTTCTGTTTAAATAGCTCAGATTATTTGTTTGCACATTCAGTCAAACCCTAACCCTAATAAAATGGGCCGAGCGAGCTAGCCTCACTTACCGGGCTTAGAAATGCCTGAACTTCTTACTATATTATTTTTTTATAATTAATACTTTTAATATTTTTTTAATTTTTTTATATTTAGTTTAATATCATCTTTTATTCTGTTTGAAAAGATTTTTTAAAATTATGGCTATTTTTTTTATACATTTAAATTTTGAAGATTCATCTATTTTTTTTAAAAAAAATTGTATTGATGTACTTTATTTTTTAAAAATAATTTTTTGTATTGATGTATTTTATTTTTTAAAAAAAATATTAATTTCGAAAATCAATGTACTTTGTTTTTATGTTTTTTCAATTTTTTATATATTTAGTTTAATATCATTTTTTCTTTTATTCTGATTGGATAATCTTTTTTAAATTATGGTTATTTTTTATATATATTTAAATTTTGAAGATTCATCTTTTTTTTTTAATATTTTGTATTGATGCACTTTATTTTTTAAAAATAATCTTTTGTATTGATATACTTTATTTTTTAAAAATAAAATATTTTTATTTTTAAATAATATTTAGAATATACATAGCCTTGCATGATTATTTTTTTTTTTATTGTACTCAATCAATTTAATGTGTATATATATTTTTCTTATCATTTGATTAAATAAAAAAAATTAATAAAAAAATTTAGCAAACACAATAGGGTAAATATCATATCTTACAAGATTAAATAT
>Ga0325414_1006345_pt1 | contig 12523 bp, 3 predicted proteins | sample PopdelMetagenome_8_FD_206183 | JGI IMG/M metagenome (GOLD analysis project Ga0325414, IMG submission 206183) | Populus deltoides microbial communities from Bellville, Georgia, United States - Leaf-PdKOR-R3 | ecosystem: Host-associated > Plants > Phyllosphere > Phylloplane/Leaf | place: USA... | reverse complement strand
GAGTGGACTTAATCCAACAGAGGATCTCAGATCTGCCTACGAAATAAGCCGAATCCATCATGCCGATGTTGCTCGCCATCTCTCTCTCTCTCTCAATTTTTGACGCTTTGAGTGAGTGAGGTTTGTGTGAGTGTGTGTTTTTGGAGAGAGAAGGAAAGAGAGTTTAAAAAGAGAGTAGAGCGGACTCTTTTTGGAATTCAAAATACTGAAAGCCTATGCCAGGAACTAACCGTTGATGTCCGCACCGGGATTGTTTTTTTTTAGATGCCGCTCTGTTATATGGCTTATATGGGCCTCAAGCTTCAAACGAGACTAAATATTTATGGTCTTTTTATGAATAGTGGTTTTTTAAAAATTATTTTCTAAATTTTTTTATATTTATTTATTATTAAAAAAAATTATTAGTGAAAAACACTTTTCAGTTAAGAAAATTTTTATTTGGTTTCAGGAAAAATATTTTTTTTTATTTTGGACATAATATATTTTTCAAAAGTTGTAAAAAAATAAAAAATATCATGTTATTTTCTTATTATATTAAATTTGGTACTTAATCTTTTGATTATTATATATTTTGTTTTGAATTATTTTTTTAATTTCATACGATAGAATTTGATTTAATTTAATTTTTATATTAACTTTAATCCTCATTCTTTTTATTTTTATTTATTTTTCTCTTATCATTTTCTTAATTGAATTCTTTTATCTATAAAATTTGGTCTCTTTTTTTTATTGCTATTTATTTTATTGGAAATAATTTATTTTATTGGTTTTGTTTTTCAATTTCATCATCTTTTAATTTTTTTTAAATGTTAGATTCGATCTCCATTCTTTTGATTGATATTTTTTTATATGAAATAATTTATGAAATTGAATTTCTTTTGAATTTCATCCTCCTTCAAATTTTTCATCTATAAGATTTGGTCCATATTCTTTTTATTGCTATTTTTTTATTTGAAATAATTTATAAAATTAGAATTTTTTTTTTTAATTTCATCTTCCTTCAACCTTTTCATTTGTGAGTTTTTGTCCTCATTCTTTTAATAAACTTAAGAAAAAATAAAACACTAATAAGTTATTTTTCAACTCATTTTCAATGAAATAGTCAAACACTATAAAGTATTTTTCAACTTATTTTTCATGACATTGTCAAACATTGAAAAATGACTTCCTTTTCAAGAATTCACTTTTCATAAAAATCTTGGCCGTTGAATATGTTTTAGTCTAAAATTTTTCTTTACTTACATTTTAATCCATGTGTTTAAGAGATGATATAGATTTGTCAAAAAAAAAATAATGAAGGAGGGAGAAAGAGATCAATTGGTTGAATTTCATTGACAAAAAAAGCCAACTTTTGTGTCAAAATATTCCTTTGACAAAAGATGCTTTTGGGCCTCCATGTTGCTGAAAAAAGTAAATTGGGGTCAAAACTGATTTTTTTTTCGATTTAATTTTGTGTTTTTTTAATCATTTTAGGAAGGTTTGAATTGATAAATTAGTTTATTAATGCTACAAGAATATGTTTTTGATGAAAACAAGTCAGAATTTGGTTTTTTGGATCTAAAAAACTCATAGTCTGATTTTTCAACCATCTCTCCAGTGATTAGAGACTTCTAACCATAAATTTCCTCTAAGCCTTGTTATGATTCATTAGATTAAACAATAATTAGCCAAAAAAGTGCAAGCAATAATATCAAGGATAAACATTCAACATGAAAGAAATTAAAAATAAAATAACTTGAAATTTAAATTGTGTAATCAAAATCAAACTACATCAGAGCCCTTAAAAAATAAATTTCACCCATAAGGAATTTGAAATAAACCATGTGCTTATAGAATACACCAAAGGATAATTAAGGATAAGAACAAAACTTGTTTGCTTTAAATCAGTTGACGAAGCACTCTATGACAACGTCTAGTTTCTTATGGTTCTCCCTTCCTCTTCTACTATAGTTTTAATGGTAAAAGAACCTCTTTTTTCTTTAGCTCCAGTCTTGCTATCTCCCTTTAATCTCCTCCTTTTTCTTTGGTTCAAAATCTTCTTTTATTTGTTTCTTGATTTTCCTTCCAAAACTAGTAGATCTTGACCCTTGATTTCGAGATCTATTTTTCCTATTAGAATGACTTAATTTTAGAAAGTTATAAACATAAAATTTATAGACGTTCCTCTTGGATTTCCTTGGACATAAATATCATATGATTTTAATATCTTTAGAGAAAGTTATTTTTTTTTAGTTTAACGTGGATGTCCGGACCAGCTTGCGCGCACCTCAACTAATTCCACAGGCCTTGAAGTTAATGACCATGTAAGCCTCCAGTTGCTATCATATGAGCAACCATAGGGCTCGAACCTGAGACCACAGAGAGAGCAAACCTCTTGGTCCTAATTTTTTACCACTAGGCTACCACCTAGATGGTTGAGAAAGTTATTTTTGATTTACTGAGATGTGTTTCTGAAATTTCTAGTACAAAAATTTCCTATCCTTATAATAGAAAATTTCACTTTCTTCCTTCTCTTCTTTTCCAAAACATGGACACCACCTTTTTAAGGTAGATTTTCTTATTTAATTGGCTTCTAAATAAGCTTCCATGAATTAATTTCTTCCTACATATAAATATAAATAAATAAATAAAAACTATATAAAATAGAAATATTTAAACTAAACTGACATAAAATTAAAAGTAAGAGTAGGTAAAAATGTATAAAAATAAAGCACATCATTAGTGTCGCACGTGTAAGACGTCGCAATGATTTTCTCCTAGATCGTGATCTTTGGGTGTGGATGAAAAGAATAATGAATTCTTGTCATTTATCAGTTAAAAAGGTTTGGAGTCGCTACCTAATATTTTGGTAATAGAAACCTCATCTAGTCTTTAGATTCTTGATACGAGGACTAGTTGTGTAGAAGGAGTACAATATTACTCATAGCACACATTTCCTAAGGTAAACTACATTGTTTATTTGTCTGATTACTAAGGCACTGCTGTATTTTTTCTATCCGTTGGTCTGTCTATTGATTAAAAGCTAATCTACCCTAGTAGAGTGGACCATGATTTTATGTGTCAAGCCTAGCCATTTGTAAGTCTAAATATATTTTTGCATTTTTGTTTCTTTTAATATCAAGAATACATCTTACATGTAAATTCATACTATTTGATATCGAAATAAACAAATTAATTTTTTGGTGTTTTTATTAAAACTATTTTTTCTTTAATTTTTTATATTAAAAAATGCTAAATCTTGCCATGTATTTTTATTATATTTTTTATGCAAATATGATTTTTTTTTTAGAGACTTGACCATATGCAATTAAAACATTTAAATGTATTTTTTAAAAAATAAATATTTTTGTTTTGTTTTTGTATACCTGTTTATTATTATTTTTAAAAAGAAAACGGGTTATTTGATACTGGAAAAGCACCTTACATCTAGGTCACAATCCCAAATATTAAATAAAAAGAATCAAAATACAAGAAACATAAAAATTATTGCAAATAGATCCCTTGAAGGCCTAAAATTGAATTAAAAAAACAATGGCTATGTTTGGCAAACATTAAAAACAAATGCTGAAAAATTGGTAGGGCATGTTGGCCAAACACGCCCTTAGCTAAAAGTCAGATGCTTAAAAATTTTCTTAAGGTCGCGTTTGGGAAACATGCCTTAAGGATAAAAAAATGCAATTTTTTCTTTTGAAAATCTTCGGCATGCCAAATACCCCCTTAATTCTGATAGACTCAGCCTAACTGCATGGGCTAAACTTTCCAATCCAAGCTTATAAGCCCAAAGATATGATTCACGAACAAAAAAGAAAGAATGATGATCTAATGTGATTTTCATTTGAATTTTTGCCAAGAATACGAAGAACACGCCTAATAACCCATAAACTGAATCTAAGTTACATACCAGATTACATCAAACAGAAAGCAAATAAAGATGAATCATGTCCCACTAGAGAATAATGATGCATTATACAAAAAAAAAAAAAAAACTAAGAATGACTTGAAATCATGCTCGACAACTAAGAACACAAACCCAGACATTCAAACTTTCAAGGACCGATTGATCCAAAATATGTAATTAATAGGTAAATCAATGGCATTGAACAATTATATATATGTCCCAGCTTCGATCAAAGTACATAAATCAAGCCAAGACATTAATTTATAGGAAATTGAAAATCTCAACTCAAAAGCATTTAAACCAAACCCAAAAATATCCAGAAATTGCCTAAAAATAGCTTAAGCCTAAAAACTAGCTTAAAAACCTAGAAATGAGACCTACACCTATTAAATCAACCTCAATCATGCTTATGCTAATCTACTGAAACTTTCAAAACTAAAAGAAAATATGTAAAATAAACAAACCAAGAATTCATCCATATCATCAACAGTAATCCAAAAATACACCTTTAAGATCCTTGAACATTGTTACATCAATTTTAACATTTGTTTTTCATCATCTTTAACATCTATCAAAGCTGGACTAACCCTAACATCATGTCAAAGAGCAAAAAGATCTATAATTTAGGCAAATCAAATATCAATGCATCCAACCATAATAAAACCAAGTAATCAACCTAAACTTCAAAACATTAAAACTGATATTTAAACATGTTAATTACATGTCTTTAACAATCAAATAATATCAAGTTATATACTCAAAACTGTTTTGAACTTACTTTTCTTAACAAATACATATTAAATCTAAGAACAATAATAGACTAAACACAACTTCTAAACTGAAATGAAATCAATAAAATCAATAACAAATAAACAAAACACAAACATATAATAAAACATTAAATGAGTGGTGTGCCCATTGGGTTGCACCATCTTATTAAAGTTTTAGTTATATCTTCTTGAATTATACAACTTTATTTTTCTGGGTATTGTTGCTTCTTTCCCTTTGTTCTCAACTTCTATTCCTTAGCTTGTATGGACTTTTTTTTTTCCTTTCTTCTTTCAAATTTTCACTTCTTAACCTTTTCTCTCTATTTACTCAAGAAATCTTTTATGTTTTCTTTTTATTTTCTCTTTGTGATTTTCTTCTCCAATGAACTTTTCTTAAGAGCGCTCGCTTTTTATAAGCAAACCAAAACAAGAAGTTGCAAAACCATGGTGGTTTTGCCTTCCTCTTTCAAAACCTTTCATAAAGGTTTTATGAAAGATTCTTATTCCTTCTCTTTCGAGACCTTCCTATTTGAAATTGATGGTGCCTGGTCTTCTTTTTGTTTTCTTGTAAACTGAAATCAAGCATAAGAGAACAACCTTGGAGTCTTTTCTGTCATGGTAAATTTGTTCTTCAGTCATAGATGATTGATTTGGGTACTTTTTCAAGATTATTATAGAGATTGAGACATAAATGTATCATTGATAGACCTAAATCATGTAGAGGATATGTAGATTTACTATTGAGAACAAACCACACTTGATTTAGAGGTCTAGAACTTCATATTCATTTATTAGAAGGTTAACATTCAATCATCTTGAATCTACTAATGCAAAGAAGGCTGAAAAGAGATAAGATGTTGTCAAGTTCATTGTGCCAAATGAGGCGTAAGTGTTTGATGAGGATAATTGATCCTTTTAGAGGAAAAGTTTCTCAGTCGATTGGTGCTAATTAGAGCATTTGAGGTGGTCAAAGATGACACGTTTATTTGTTTGAAAGTAGTATCTTGATCAACCTTTTGGTCGAAAAAGAAAAAGAAATAAGGACCAAATGACATATCATTTATTCTCTTTATTAAAATCTGATTGACACATCGTTTGTCTAAACCCTAAAAATTAGGGTTTTTAAATATGATTTTGGGAAATTTTAATTTAGTCTTTGTTCTTTCAATTTTAGCATATGCACCCTTAATTGACCTGAAACTTCTTAATATTTTTAATTGCATTCCTTGAAACATTGATTGAGATCCTTTAATTCACGTATCTTTTGTAGATTAGTCTTTGGTTATCAGATTATGCAATTTGACCCCCTATTTCTCATCAAACTTTTAATTTATCTCAAATTAACCCCCGGTGTCATAACCTATTTTTGGGGTTATTCCCAAATTTATTTCCTACTCTTCAAAAAAAAAAAAAGAAGAAAAAAAAAGCACGAAACAATGCCGTTTTAAAACAACATTATTCCTCTTCTTCCCCTGTGTGTGCAGAGGCGGGGAAGAAGAAGATTTCAATTTTTCTTCCTGTTCTCTCTCTCCCCCCTCCCACTTGCCCATAAAATCCAGACACAAGCCATCCCCTTTACCCTGCCATCATTAATACAACTTATGCCCTGTAGACAACCGGCCACCTTACCCTGTAAGGGTAAGGTAGCCTCGTTGCCCTCCTGTGCCTTGATGGAACAAGGCAGGGGGGACTCTCTCTCTGTTTGGCTATAAATACAGAGAAGGGAGAAAATTCTAAAAGGGGGAAGGTTTTGAAAAGAGAAAAGATGGGTGAACATTTGAAAACAGAGAAGAAAAGAAAACAGAACAGGGCAGAGAGAAGAAGAACCATAGAAAAAAAATAGGGGAAAGAATATAGAAGAGAAAGCAGGGAACAACCAGAGAGAAATATTACAGAAAGAGGGATGTTTTTGGGGGGAGGCGGAGAAGAGAAAGGGAAGACAACAAAGAAGCGGGGAAGCACATAAAGTGATAGAGGAAGAAATAAAAAAAATAACAAAGAAGAAGAACAACCACAACTGCCACCGTGCTTCCTCTCCGTAGCCACAACACACCACCTAACCATCGTCGTGAGCCGCCACCACCACCACAACAACTCCATTTTGAGCCACTGAAGACAACAATATCTATACCGGCAGGAAGAAGAAATTATAGAGGCAGAGAGAGAAACAGAGGTTGATAGGCGAAGACAACAATGGAAAGAAGAAAGACCACTGGCCGTTGAAACAGCTCCTCAGGGCACGACCATCCTATTAGGAGGAAGAACCAACATCGCCATCGTCAGTGCCACCACTAGGTCAGCCTTTCCCCGCCCTTCTCCTCCTCCTTCTTCCTCTTGTTCTCCTACATCAAGAGTCTTCATTGTTCATGTTGCATATGAACATTGGAGAGTTCTCCACTGTTGGTTTCTGTCCGGCCTCGCCCAAAATGAGTGGACCAGGTCCGGCCCTGTAAAAAAACAAAATTTAAAAAGTATTTTAAAAAAGTTATGAATTTTTCGCGTATTTTGTTACAAAATTTTTCTTAATATTGGTTTGTATTTTTATACCGTAAAAATACAAATTCGGTATTAAAATACCTGGTTTTAATTTAAAAAATTTTAAAAAAATGTCTTTATTTTCATGCATACGCCAAGTCTCTAAAAGCAAAAAAATCATATTGTATTTTCATACAACAAATAAAACTTCAAAAAATATGTTTTAGCATGCATTTTGGCTTTAATAACCAGTTTATTAAAGTCACGAGAACTTGACCAATATTTCAAAAAAATTATTTTCTTTTCTTTTAATATCAGAGATTACGAATTTATACTTTAAATGTATTCCCGATATTATAAAGGTAGTTCTTTTGTTGACGCTAGAACGGTTAGGTTTTACCTAATTAAGATAAGAATCTCCTTATTAAGGAGGGCTTTTCTTGAATCTTAGACAGCTAGGACCAAGAATTAGAAAACGCGACTAAACCTCAGATTTTGATAAGACAAATAAAACAATGCAGCTTACCTTAAGTAGGGTGTATTTGGGGTGCTAATACCTTTTCTTTACGCAACCAGTCTCTGTACCCGATCTCTGAGAGTAGTTAAGGTTCATAGTGACTATAATACTAGGTTGCGACTCTCATTCTCTTTTTTCACCGATAAGAGATAAGAATTCCTTATCTCCCATATTTACTAGATAGATACAACACATGAGAAAGAGGATAATTGTTGTGACGCCGCACACGTGCGACACCTGGTTTGATCAATTTTAGTTCCTAAATTTCCGCGCCTTTTGCAACTTGGATCTTAATTTTGAAATTTTACAAATACATCCTCAATTAACCTTCAAACTTATTTCCATTAAGCCCTTGATTGCATCAATTTGACTATTCAAAGTTTCGATTGGGTCTATTTTCTTCCAATTATTACATATTAACACAAATTAGGCCTCAAAACTTAATTTCTCTTCAATCAAGTCCTTGATTAAATCCACAAAACCCTTTAAAAGTTTAATTAATTTCTTAAACTTAATTAATTCTTCTAATTTTTATCAAATTGACTTTAACACTTACTTTTTCTTTAATTAAGTCCTTAAATAAATCAATTACACCTTGTAGAAGTTTAACTAAATCCTTAAACTTAATTAATTCTTCCAATTTTGGTCAAGTTTGGATTTCAACCTCAAATTTCTTTCTATTAAGTCTTTCTTCAGTCCATCTTGTTGAAATATCCCAATTTAGTTATTTTAATAGCATTTTGATCTGTTGCAGCTTATGGACTTATCTTCTCATGTCCCAAAAATATTTTTAGATTTTAAATTTATGATTTTTTTGGATTTTGGATTTTTTGTTTCATGATTTTATTTGATTTTAAGTTTTTAGACTAATAAAAAAATGTTTTTGTCGGTGAAAATAGGGTTTTAAAGGTCCATATGATGTTTTTTTTCTTCTTCATGTTTTTGGGTGAAAAAAGGGTTTAAATTTTGGGTTATGGGTTAAAAAACTTGGATTAATTTAATTCTTTCAATTTTGATCAAGTTTGGATTTCAATCTCAAATTTCTTTTTGTTAAGTCTTTCTTCAGTCCATCTTATTGAAATATCCCAATCTAGTTATTTTAATAGCATTTTGATCTGTTGCAGCTCATGGACTTATCTTCTCATATCCCAAAAATATTTTTGGATTTTAAATTTATGATTTTTTTGGATTTTGGATTTTTTGTTTCTTGATTTTATTTGATTTTAAGTTTTTAGACTAATAAAAAAATGTTTTTGTGGGTGAAAATAGGGTTTTAAAGGTCCATATGATGTTTTTTTTTCTTCATGTTTTTGGGTGAAAAAAGGATTTAAATTTTAGGTTAAAAAACTTGGATTATGATTTTCTGGTCACCGAGGCCGCCTTAGATGACCATAAATTGTTGTAGATGAACAATGCAACATTGGTTATCATTTTTAAAAAAAACTAGCCTATGCTCTAAAACTCAAGCGCATGGACCTAGACTGCAAGCCCAAACATGTAAGGGCTATCATCATTTAAGGTCCACATGCTCTTTGACATAGTCTTTAGACCCTCCTTTTATTCTTTTATATATATATATATATATATATATATATATATATCTTAAAATAGAATCCTATTTAGATAATTAATTACAATGATATTTAAAATATTATATAATTATTTCATTCTTTTAAAATAATATTTGAGCTCATTTATTGTAATAATTACTTTTTTTATATATGATTATATATGAAACTAATATGTACAAGTGTTTAAAAACAATTACGCATAAATATTCAATGATAATAAATTATATATTTTATTAATGTTTAATTATTATTTTTATATAATTTCTTCAATCAATCATTGTTATTTTATTTTTTATGTAGTTATATAAAAATAATTTTGTTTCTTGTTTTCGAATTGCTATGGAGCTCATGATATATTATTATTGAATAACCAAGTTTCTAATAGAAAAAAACATGTCCTCACCAAAATAAAATAAGAAATTAACAAATAAAGAAAATGGAGTTTTTTTTTAAATAAGTACATTTTTTCTAATTAATTTAAATTATTTAAGTTTAAACTGACATTTATCTTAATTGCTTTAAAGTTTTATTCAATTAACCATATTGTTAATAAAAAAATTATTTTCCACCAGAATAAAAAATAAATAAATATTTTTTATAGGAGAAATATTATTTTTCTAGAATTTAAATTATTATAGTTTTTTAAAATACTTATTTAATTACCATAAGAAAGAAATGGCCCTAGGCATTGCGAGGTCACTATGGCTAGTAATAATTATTCAAATTTATGATTTATAAATAATTCAAAATAATCAACTAGAATTTAAAAAAATCCAATTTGAATATTACAAATACAAAACTTAAAAAAGTATTTACGTATGAAAACACCTTTTTGTTGAAACTTGGATTTATCATATATGTTTTAAAATTTTTAAAATAATTAACTATATTAATTATAAATATTCAAAAAAAAATTTAAAATTATTAAAATTTAACCATTAATCATTTCAATTAAATAAATATTCAAACTCGCTTGTCTATTTTAATGTATATGTTATGTAGCCAATCGATTTGGTACATGTGATACTGATTTTTTTCATGTAAAACATATTTATTATTAATAAAGTAATGTGAAATTATCCCTTAGATTGCTAATTTAAAGTTTAAAGAAAAGTTTGTAATTTGACTCAACAAGAACTTTGCTTTGAAGAACCAAAATTATATGCATAAGCCTAAACAAGGCATGGATAAGAAGTTAATAAATCATTCGAAGAGTTTGCAAGTTCAATCAAGAACTTAGCATGAGAATCATTCAACCACACAAAGAGAAATTAACACACAATATACAATGACATGTAGATAAAATTCATCAACTGAATAAAAATCCTTATATAAGAGTATTTATATGTAAATCCTAAAACTGATGGGTTAGACATGCACCCACTTTAAATAAAGTCCAAACTAATTAAAATAAGATTTAAAATAATAAAAATAAATAAAACAATAGTCTAATATTATTTTCACCATTTGCCGCAAATGATAGTGAAAAATACCTCATGCCTTATAAAATAAGAACTAATTTCTGACTAACTAATTCTTCTTATTTGTTATGAAACCCTTGTAAAATAAGTAAGTCAAAAGCTGCCATATAAGTTTTCAATAGCATTAAGGACTCTTTGAAGTGAATGGAATCCATAATTCTTATGAAAACAAAAATTTTAAACCTTTTTAACCCAAGCCTCTTGAATTAGCTCATTGAATTTCTCTTGGATCCATATAATTTTAGGCCTTAGAATAAACCCAATGAAAACTCTGAATGGATCATTTGATTTTATAGTCAAGATCGTATCATAAAGGTTTTCTTTTAATATTCATTATATTTTATTAATGAATTTGATGTTTGATTAATGAATCTGGAGTAAAAATAAAATCACCCAAACAAAAAAGGTTTGCAAATAAAATTGTAAAGTGGTTATAATTATGAGATTTTTATTGCATTAAATTATTGTTTCTAAATATTCTTGCTCAATACTCTATTAAGACTAGATATTAATTTGAGATGTTGAAACTAATATATCATGCTCTTTTTTTTATGAAAGGAAGTGATTATTCTTATAAGTTGAGGTATGAGAGATACCTAAAATTAATATACAAGTGTTTGTAGGTGACATTTACACTGAACTGACATGCATGAAAATCTTATATAGAGAGATCATTTGTGTCAGTAAAAAGACTTATGTGATAGTTGTGTAAATGATCTTTACAATTGAGATCACTAAATCATCTTACATATGAAATGTTATGCTTTGATTATGACTACACGTTATCCTAATCAAGGACAATAAACAAATATATATTGGGCATGACATGAACTATATGAAGGTATTTGAGTGATCAAGAGATGATTAATCATCCTAGGTGAATTAGAGAAAATGTTCCACATGTTCTTAAATAATATTTATTATGAAATCCTTGTGTAAAGTGGAATGAGATTTGAAAAAAAAATTCAAATGTTATTCAAATGATCAATAACTATAATGTTGAGAACAATCATGATTTGACAATAGCAAACACAATCCATACTATAATGTCTAAATTAAAACAATCTTGATGAAAGGATAATAATTACATTGAGAAACTGCTCACCTAAAGGTTAAATCAAACCACATATGACTTTTTTAATATTTAGGGATCATGACAGGTTGCTAAAAGGTGCATTTGATCTTCAAATATAAATCCATTATTAAATTGTTTAATTTATTTAATCCTATTTAATTTAGAATCATGATTTATATTTGGATCAATTTATTAGGAACTTATTGACTCATATGCATTAAGAACCATTAAACATAAATTAAATTAAAATAATTAATTAAATGTGATTTGATTATAAATAAATTTTAGAATTACAATCATCTAGTGCATTATAATTTTTGAGAATTACATAACATGGAGCTTGGATTACATAATCCATTATTTCTCACAAAACATATCCATATAAGGCTTATGATTTAGAAATCATTTAGTATGAACTCAATTTATTTAGCATGCTCCCTACTTTAATTATGTCATTGATAATGTGTATGATTTTTATTTATGTTAAAAATAATTTTTTTAAAAATAAAAAAAATATTATTTTGATGTATTTTTAGAAGAAAAACACTTTAAAAAGCTACCGCTATCGAATTCTCAAATACTCTTGTCATACCAGTAGCAACAACCTCATTCATGATATTTTATACTAGCAACATTAGTATTGTATTGACGATTGTTAATAAAACTCTTTACAATGTGCTCCAGTTTTATTTAAGGATATGGCGCAGCTGAAGATGGAAATCTCTCAATGACTTGT
>Ga0325414_1006344_pt1 | contig 12524 bp, 5 predicted proteins | sample PopdelMetagenome_8_FD_206183 | JGI IMG/M metagenome (GOLD analysis project Ga0325414, IMG submission 206183) | Populus deltoides microbial communities from Bellville, Georgia, United States - Leaf-PdKOR-R3 | ecosystem: Host-associated > Plants > Phyllosphere > Phylloplane/Leaf | place: USA... | reverse complement strand
TTTGGGTGGGGAGGATGCTAGGGATAAAATGTTAGACATGAGTGGGGTCCAAAATTTAGTGTTAGTCTTTGAAAAGAGAAAATCTCCAAATCCTTTTGATGTAGCTAGCTAGCTAGCTCTCTAAAATTAAAAAAAAAAAAAAAAACAAAATTCATCCTAAGAAAGAAGGAAGATTTTGGTGACACCTTTTGATGTAAAAAGGTGGGATTTTGTTGAAGAAGAGTTATGGTTGAGACTTTTTAAGTAAGATTTGATTCAACATACGATATTATAGATGGAAGTGGCTGACCATTTTTGTAGAGAGAGAGAGAGAGAGAGATAGGCATTGAAAAACATGAAAAGAGAGATTTATAACATGTTTGTATAGTAGTATATTTGTGATGTAGAAGATAGTGTTTGGGTTTGGTGGGTGCGCGTGCAGCACAAGATGTGGGATTGTGTCATAATGGAGGCTGCCAGCCACACCTCCCATAATAAGATTATTCCCGACGCATACCTATATGAATCATTCCCTGCCCTTATAACTGCAAAATTTGATTCTAAACTCACCATTTTGCATCATTGCCTTCCACTCTTTCTTGTATACAGCTAGCTCTACCTATCGATTTCCCATTTCCCATTTCCCTTGACATGTACCAGCTGCTAACTCATGTCATCAACCTTTTGTACAAGTATTCATGATGATTCCTATGGCTACACCACACATATTCTACTAATTATGTGCTTATCTACCTATCCATCCCCTACTTCTTAATTTTAGACGAAGCTTCCTTCCTTCCTTCTTTCTGTGGAGTTTATTATTATAGTATTAATCTTGTATGCAAAGTCTTAAATTATAAGCCAAGAAGAGTAGGAAATTGTTGAGGAAGGTTGCAAAAGTCAATTAATAACCCTCCGAAAGCCTACCGATCGAGCACTAATTACTTCGATTCCCACAATCTGTTTTTCAGCTGGGTTTATTCTATTCAACCAACTTTTGATTAAATTCATACATTGGAAAAAGTGAAAATTATCCAAATCATCTTATAATTTAGTTATTTTTAAGGTTTTTAAAAATTACAATTTTGATCAAATTTAGTTATTCATACATTGGAATCCTTCTTCTTCTTCTTCTTCTTCTTCTTCTTATTATTATTATTATTATTATTATTATTATTATTATTATTTTCTTTTATAAATAGTAGAGGAACACAATTATTAGAAGAATTTGAAGAATTCAAGGACGAATGCTAAAGGTAAAAGCCATCCTAGAATGTATAAAATTAAAACTCACACATATATGTGGGCGTGATCATTAATTTTATGTAAAGAACAGATTTTATGAAATATAAAGGTAAAGAAAGAAATGTTGTTAAAAATCTTGACATTTAAATGATGGTTTTGGCTTTAATTAATTAACTTTCCAAACTCAAAAGTTAAAGACTCTTAAGTTAATGGCTCTTTTTAGGCTTGTCTCTAATTGTGCGGTTGACTATATTTTCAATCAGGTTCTTACTTAGTCTCCAGAGAGGAAACTTTTTAACCCTTTTATGATTAAGGGAGGTGTATTTTTACTTTCTTTACTTCATAAGATTTTAAATTCAAAGCCAACATCTAGAAAAATTCATTTCTTTATAGCGTGTTTGAGAGTGTAGTTGCAGTTGCTTTTCACTCGGAAATGCACCAAAATAATATATATTTTTATTTTTTAAAAATTATTTTTGACATCAGCACATCAAAATAATATGAAAATACCAAAAAATATTAATTTAAAGTAAAGAAAAAATAAAAAAATTCAATTTTTTTCAAAAACACTTTTGAAACACAAAAACAAACATATCTAATTACCTTCTAATTATAAAATAAAAGGGAGGGAACTCCTTCAGTTTTGAAATGTGAAAGGTTAAGGGAATGTGCATTGAGAAATGATGCCTAAGATGAACTTGCATGGAGAATAAAAATGATGCAAGGTCAGTGCCTTTCAAATTCACGTACGAGGGCCTCCCCCAATTCAAGGGTATTCTCATTATTTATTTGCCACGCCTGATTCCTCTTTGTTTTTTCCTTCTTTTTATCTTTCATTTTGCAAACTTTTTGTGTTGTGCATAATTATTATTTTTACCGTAAAATATTGATGATATGTGGCACGTCTATTGCTTCTCCTCCTCCTCCTCCTCCTTTTCTTTTTCTTTTTGTTAATTAACACCCCTTTGTCCTCCAGGAGTTGGTGGTATTCTTAATTAGAAATTATGAAGAAATTCCTTGGTTTTTTTTTCTTGTTCATCACAACATAAAATATGGAGTTGAGATATTGACTATTTAAAAATCTATGCTTCTACAAATCAATGAATTGTTGAGTCGGATCTTTACAATGCTGATCATGTTTTTAGAGAGAAGAATTATTTTCTGGAATATTTTGCCAGGCAATTAGGAGTTCTTAGAAAAGTTAACTTAATAAATTTTCTGATTTTTCTGAGTTTTTTTTGTACTCTTTTAACTGTTAATCCATGTTTTTAATGACAATAACAATTGATTAATTAATATATCTCTCGTTATTAAAAATACAAAACACCTCCTTGTTCTCTTTTTCAAAGACAGTGGTCTCTGCAACGACTAGCAAGGAAGCAAGGTTGTTTCATGTCAAGATCATGTTGCTAAAAATCAACAAAATGTTGGAGTGACGTACTGTACTAGAGCTCAAATAACAACAGCTCTCAAGTTATTGCTTGACACCTAGTTTGTGTTTTCTTGTGTTCTTGTTTGTATTTGTTTTTCTCTGTTTTGGTCAGTTGTCTTTCACTACCTGAGAGTGGAGAGTTGAGACTGGCCCAAAACCGCAAAATACTTGGAACTTTTTTCATTGCAAAATACTTAAGCTCAGTAGCAGTACAGAGCTTACAAGTTTTAACTTTTTAAATTGCAAGATGCTAATAATTGTTGTCATGCAATAAAAAAACATGTAGTCCTGTCTATAATTATGTCTGTTATGTTCTATAAAAGTGTCTTGATCTTGAATGACTTGAGACACAGTGATTTTTCATTGTGAATGTTGCATTTTGACCTGGTCCCATTAATCCAAAAATTCTTTTGAATGCATGACCAATCGATTTGATTTGATGATGCACTATTCCCATTTCCCAGTAATTTGAACCAATGCTTGTAAATTTAATGCCTCTCAAAATTACAATAATTATAAAAATTAACGAAAAAGACTCCAATTATTCAGTCCTATATTAGTCCTATATGATTTCAATCAATGGGGCTAAGACTATTGAATGGTCCCTCCTCTTGCCAGAGAAACGAATCATGAACATGGAAGGATTGTTTGCATGATCATAAGCACTGCTACTCCTGTCGTCCCTCCAGCTACCGAGTTCCCCAACATCCTTGAATGAGCATAATAAGCAATATTCTCCTAACACCCTACACAAGAAAACCAATCGGATAGGCCTGCTAATAAGTTGGCCTAATCCGGATTCGATCATCGGCTTGTTTGATGTAGATAATTTCATAATTTGAGCAATATCTATGAGCTTGGATCAGGATATCTTAATGGTGTTCATTAGGAAAAGAAAGAAAGAAAAAAGGTTTGGTTGAGCTAGAAAACTGGAAAAAAAAAAGAGGACTGAGAGAATATATTATGTAAATAGTGACTTCTTGCTCGAACTGATGACACTGGAGAGAGCTAGGCAGAGACAGACAACAGAGCCTGATGAGTTGAGTAGTGACAATTGACAAAGAAGCAAAGAAAGGAAATAAAATGCATGCGCGTGGGCATAAAATCCATTCCCCTGTTCTTGTCGTCTGTGATGATAAAACCAAAATCAAATTATTAGAAAGATTTATTCTTTGGAATAATATTAGTAATTTTTATTTTTTTTTGCATACTATTAATATTTTTAGGAAACCATATCATCATCTTATTCACTTCATTATGCCTGCAATCATGATTCTTGGTTGCCTCACCCGCATGCCCCCCTTCTCTCCTTCACTCACTATCATCTTCCTCTAGCTAACCCCACTCTCTCTATTTCCTTTTCACCCACCTATAAATCCCATACTCACCCCTCTTCTCTCTCTCACCCTGTACTCCCTCACACCACCCAAAACTCTCTCTTTCTCTTTAGCTATTGCAGTATACACCTCTTCCTTTCATCAATTCCCTCTCCTTCTAGCTAGCTACCTTCTTTTTGATATTATTCGTCTGTGTTGTTCCAATATTTCATAATATCAATGGCTATGTCTGGATTTGAAGGGTATGAGAAGAGGTTGGAGCTTCATTTCTTTGGTGATGACCCTGCGATGTTGGACAACAATCTGGGTCTAAGGCTTCTTGATTTTGAGTCATTAGAACAAGTGTTAAATGCCGTGCAATGCACTGTAGTATCTGCTGTGGCTAACCAATATTTTGATGCCTACGTGTTATCAGAATCAAGCCTCTTTGTGTACCCCACCAAGATCATCATCAAGACATGTGGGACCACCCAGCTCCTCAAATCTATCCGTCCATTAATACACTATGCTTGCAATCTTGGCCTATCTTTGTGCTCTTGTAGGTACACAAGAGGTACGTTTATCTTCCCTAAAGCACAACCTTCCCCTCACACCAGCTTCAAAGAAGAAGTTATCTGCCTTGAAGACGCCCTCCCTAACAATCTTTGCTATAGAAAAGCCTCTGTCATGCCTTCTAAAACCACCACTAATTCTTGGCATGTCTTCACTGCTAGTGATGAATCCCACATAATCCCCAATGATCATGATATGTACACTGTTGAGGTATGCATGACTGATCTTGACCGTGTTTTGGCTCGTAAATTTTTTCTACCTCCTGGTGGGGGCAACAAAAGTGGTGACATAGCTGGCAAAGAAATGACAAAAATTACTGGCATAGGTGATATCAATCCAAGAGCTATGATTTGTGATTTTGCGTTTGACCCTTGTGGATACTCCATGAATGGGATTCATAATGATCGCTACTCTACCATTCATGTAACCCCAGAAGATGGCTTTAGCTATGCAAGCTTTGAGTGTGTGGGCTCCATCTTCGATGATGATGATATTGAACATCTTGTCGGGACTTTGAGGAAGGCAGTGCAAGTTTTCCGGCCAGCTACCCTTTCGGTGTCGACTACTTGTGCAAGTCACGAGGTATGGCCACGTGTCACCCATGCCCTCGAGCCACTTGGTTTGAAATGCCGGAGTTGCGCTGCCGATGAGTTTCCAGCCGCCGGAAGCATCGTGTTTCAAACATTCACAGCCCGCCGGAAATAGCTCCTCCAAGAAATGGTGCTGGTGTCACGTAGATAAGATATATTGAGGTGAGGGGTCGGTTAAAGGGGAGATCTAGGGTTTAGAGGGAGGGTTTTAGTTGAAAATCTTAGGGTTGGTTATGGATGCATGGTGATGACATGGAGAGATGTGATTGGTTGATGGAGGGTTTGTGGGCTTTGACTTGTGTAGAGAAAGATAGACAAGAGTGGGGATGGAGGATTTAATCAGAGATGAGAGGATGATGTGGAGGCATGAAGAAGAGGGGTGAGAATTTGGGTTCTATCATGATAATGCACCCCACTTAGGCTTGTCACGCCTAAGGTTTTTGAGCTTGCGTTGTGTAGTGGGGGTGAAAAGAAAAGTGTTTTCAGGTTTATATATGGAAATTTCTCTTTCTCTTAATTTCTTCAAGTATTTATTTATTGATTTATTTATTTTCTTGAAGTATTTCTCTTTACTAAAGAACAAATTAATTATCATGAACACTCTTGTGTGTTGTATGAGTTAAGTCTTATATATTCCCATCAATTGATACGTAATTGTTTAACTAACAAGAGCAAGTGATTGGTGTTGGGCAAGAAAAACAAAGAAATTAAAATCCAAATGAAAGAACAAAACCGAGAAGAAGAAGCTGGGAAAGAGGAATATTCATGTACTATAACTTGGTTTTGAGGAGATGAACTCCTCCATTAATTGTGATTTGCATGGGAACATGAAATATTGTGAAGGAATTTAGGTTTAGCTACACTATGATTATGTTGATGAGTTGCATCTGGCGTGGAAGTCACCATACCTCAATATTATGATGCAATCTAACAGCTCTTTGTCTCATTATAATACAGAATCTGCACGTGACCATATATAATCAGCTTAAAGTACTGGCCAAATGTGCATTACTTGTCCAAGAATCATTTGCCACAAAAAGCGTGGAGATCATGTATAGACTATTGCTTTGCAATACGCCAATTAATACCTCACTTCATCATGCCATCGATCGAGTTTTGTTGCTTCAAAAAACAAAAAAGGTTTTCTTGCTTCTCTTCTCCTTGTAAATAATACTGAGGTTATCCTTGAATTAATCAACGTACGTAAAAATGAGAGTAAATCCATCCCAGCCACTGAGCAAACATAAATTGGTAGGTTGGTTTACATGAGCGATCCATTTCATAGAAAATGAGGGAACTGTTTAACGCTTAAAGACAAGTCGTGATCAAAATGGAACATATATGGTCCCTTCACACAACATGAAGTGATGTTCTACTAGAATCGGCTTATCTTATCATATATGCTTGGCTTGGCTAGCTTGTTGACACCTAGCAGGCCCCAACCGATCAATCGAGGTTGGCTAAGCCAAACCTAATACTCTTCCCTTTGATCTAACCTCATCTTCTCATCTTTAACCGAACTCTCTCTCCTCCTTTGTCCCAACGAAACCCTACTCCTAGCTTTTAATGACCATCCTATCTCGCCAGTAATTATCTATCTAAAATTATTTAGGCCAAGTTTTCTATCAATGACTATTCCTAAACCTTACTTTTTACCAACCCTCTTGGCCTAACAAACTTTTTATTAATGTTTTAATTTCATGCACCAACATATCTTTCAATGGCAAGGATATGAAAACCAATTATTTAACTTTTTAAAAATTTAGACAATCCTTATTATTTCTCTCTCTTCATCAGTGACACGACCAAAAGATTGATATTTTCTCCCAGGTGCAGGAGTATCGAAGTAATAAATAACTCGGTGAGACCGGAATCGAACCACAGGGAGATTAATTGTATAAATTATAGCAACACAATAATAATAATAATAATAAAGAAGAAGAAGTTGGTGTTGATGAGAACTTTGAGATGGAAGATTAACGTAAGGATTAAACAATGATAACAACAAATGTCAAGGTTATAGGATCCACTAATGGTATTTCAAACAAGTATAGTATAAACTCTTATTGTTCAATTGGAAACCACACACAAGGAGGTTCCAATCAGATTATAAATTGTTAACATGATTACATTAGTTATCTTATTCGAATAATGCTAATACTTGTAAATGTTGTCAGGCATTCATGATTATAACTTACGTTAACAACAAATCAAGTTACTTTCATAGCTCAGGTGTCGGTTATACCATACAATATGGGCTATGAAAGTGCCAAGTATTTGTTGTACCAAGTGTTATACAACATAAATCTAGATTAACCATTTAACAAGCAAAGCATTAAAAGTAAACAAGATAACAAATATAAAGCATGTTAGTATCCAACATTAAGGTCCATGTTAAGTTTATATTATACTTATTCTTACACCATTAGTGTACCCTTTTCACCTTGATATTTCAAGTGCAAAATGATGATATAAAATCTTGATAAAAATGCACTTTTAAGTACTAATCACCCCCCCAACCAGCTTATTACTAGTCCCTAGTAATCAAAGCATTAAAATAGAAAAACAATTTGCAAATTCCACAAAGCAAGGCATTCATCATTCAACTTCCATTAATCTATCCAGATAAACAAACTCTCATTAAATTTATATATTTGCTCAATACCTCTTAAACAAGATATTAATAAACCTTCCTTTTTATGTGCTCAATATATGAAAACATAGATGATGGGGCTTTTATTGGAAGAAAAACAATATTTTGTTCTAATGTTTAAGGTTAACTTCCTTGGGTTGAGATTGTTATCTTTTTTTTCTTTTGTTTTTTCTTTTTTTTAATATATATGCATATAACTTAAAACACAATGCATCTTCAACCTATGTAACGAGCTTTCGGCTAATGACTCCCAGACTAGTTGATCTTAGGGCATTAAGTGTTGAGACACCCCTACGAGCTTAGTAACTCGGGTTGCAGATAATGATATGTAGATAATGCAATGTTTGATTCCCTTAAGCTTTTCTCCTTAACCCATGTAACAAGTTTTGGGCCAATAGCTCCCAAGTCAGTTGACTTTAGGGTATTAGGTGTTAAAACACCCCTTCGGGCTTAATTGCTTAGGTTAGGGAGGCTTCGAAACCAAACTTATCTATGTTTTTATTATCATCATTTTTTTTTTTGCAAATTACAAAAGAACATAAATAATGTAATAATCCAATGTGCAACCCACAATCATATGTTAAAGTGTGTGTGTGAAAATGAAGGTTTAAGAATACTTGTTAATTAAGTATATGAGCAGAATCAAGTGATAATAATGCGAGAGTTTATAAACCTGAATATTTCAAGAAGTATTGTAATAGGCATTGTTATGAATATTGCAAATAACCATTGGAAAATATTTACTAAGATGCGTCTCAAGAGTCACTAAAATTTCTCCTTACTCTGCCATCCTAGTAATAACAGTTTTGTCAAATGATTTTAAAAACAAAAGCAATTAGTTGGTTAGTTTTTTTTTTAATGTCAACTACTACTACCTTCTCCCCCCAACCAAAACGAGACATTGTCCTCAATGTCATGAGATAGAAAGATAGAGTATAGAGAACATCACCTGAAACAACGAACACTGACAAACCTGAAACACATTTAAACAAATATAAGAAATAACAAAACAAAATACTATGCTATTAATAAAACCAAAAGACATAAATTTTTACAAACTAAGACTCAAATCGTAGTTGTAATTGTGGCTCACATCTTCCCTTGGTTTTACGTCCAAGAACGACTTAAACGCCCTCTATGGGTCGGGGATAGACTTCCCATCCAGTTTTCTTAAAAACTGGCAAACAGGGTCTTTTATTATCAGATTCCCAAGACTAAGTCAATCATGTTCTTTATGGAATTGTGTTATAAGTCCTGAAATGCACGGTGCACATCTCCACCAGGATATGTCTCAAAAGTCAATAGAAGATTATCTAAAGATTCCTTATGTTTTGAAATAAATCCTGACTTTTGATAATTTTCACAAGCTTTGCAGAACACATGTGTGTTTTTTAACATGGTGGGCCAATAAAATCCACATTGTAAGATTTTTGCAGTTATCTTTTTTGACGAGAAATGAGTCCCATATGCTATAGAATGACAAAATTTAATGACACTACTTACCTCATTGTCAGGAATGCATCTTTGAAATATTTTATTAGGAAAATATTTGAATAAGTAAGGGTCATCCCAATAAAAGTTCTTTACTTCGTTCAAAAACTTTCCTTTATCTTCGGTACTCCAATGAGCTGGCAAATTTCTTGTTGCAAGAAAATTGATATTTTTAGCAAACCAAGGCATTGAACTAAAAGAAAGTAAGGATTCATCAGGAAAGTAATCATCGATTGGTGTGATGTTGGATGTCGAATCTGTTGTCACTTTTGACAAAAGATACGCATCAACATTTTTGGTGTCTTTTTCATCCGTGATTTCTTCTTGAGAATAAATCATTTGCAAATCTTCAAATTCATCCATCTCAACTTTACTCAAAGTAGATTCAAGTTGATCATAAACTAATTGTTCAATAGAATCTACTTCTTGTAAATCATTATCATCTCCAGGTTGCTTGCAAATGTTGAAAATATTCATCTCCAATGTCATGTTTCCAAAAGATAGCTTCATCAGTCCATTCCTACAATTAATCAATGTATTAGAAATTGCAAGAAATGGACGTCCTAAAATAACAGGAAATGAATTACATGCTTTAACAGGTTGTGTATCCAAGACAATAAAATCCACAGGATAAATGAATTTATCGACTTGTACTAACACATCTTCGACTATTCCTCTAGGCACTTTTACAGATCTATCAGCAAGTAAAAAAAGTTACAGAAGTTGGTTTTAACTCACCTAAATTGAGACTTTGAAAAACTGAATATGTAAGTAAATTCACACTAGCTCCAAGATCAAGTAAAGCTCTTTCAATTTTATGTTCTCCAATAAAGCATGAAATTGTACGACAACCAGGGTCTTTATATTTCAAAGCATTATTGTTCTGAAGAATGACACTTACTTGTTCGGTTAAAAAGGCTTTCTTTTTCACATTCAGTTTTCTCTTCACAGTGCACAGATCTTTCAAAAATTTAGCATAAGAAGGAACCTGTTTAATAGCATCCAACAAAAATATATTGATCCTTACCTGTTTGAAAGTTTCAAAGATTTCAGAGTTGTGATTGACTTTCCTTTGTTTGGTCACGACATGAGGAAATGGAAGTGTTGGCGAAGAATTAATCTTTTCTTTACAATGTTCAGATTCAACCCCTTCCTTACCCTCAGAGATTGACTCATCATCTTTCTCACAAGGTTCAAGAATGGGTTTTTCAATAACCTTACCACTGCGAAGAGTGATGACTGATTTAGCTTGATCCATATGTTGGCTTCCAGAACTACTTGCATTCGCATTGTATTGCCCCTTGGGATTTTGTTGTGGTTGAGATGGAAACTTACCTTTCTCTTGGAAACTGAGAGCAGATGTCAATTTTGCAAGAGTATTTTTAAAATCTGTCATGCTTTGAGCAAGTTGAGTATTGATTATCTCTTGCTTTTCAATGAATGCATGCAATGTTTCCTCAAGATTTCTTCTAGGAGGTGGAGCATAAGGAGGTGCATATCCATGAGAATTTTGGAAATTATGGTATGCTTGAAACGGTGGCTGTGAAGTTTGTGCATTATTGTTATCACTCTTCCAATTGAAATTTGGGTGATTTCTCCAACCAGGGTTGTATGTTTGTGAGTATGGGTTATGATTGGGCATTTGGAAAGTGTTTAGAGCATGGGCTTGTTCATGGAGACATTCCTTAAAAGAAGGCAAAGTTGGACAGTCATTAGTTGAATGTTCATTGGTTTCACAGATTTGACACACAATGTCTTGAATAGATTTTAGTTGACCACTCTTTTTTAATTCTAGTGCCTCGACTTTTCTAGCTAAAGATGCAAACTTGGTTTGGAGGTCATGATCTTCCCTAAGGTTGTACATACCTCTACTAGATGTATGAGGTTGGGTTTTACTTGGTGCCTCATAAGTTCCTGTAATGTCCCAATTTTTTGCATTTTCAGCTATCAAGTCTAGGTATTCCATTGCTTCATTAGGTTCTTTGTCCTCAAAAGTTCAATTGCACATCAATTCAACCATTTGCCTATCTCTAGGAGTTAACCCTTCATAAAAATATGACACCAATCTCCATGTTTCAAACCATGATGAGGGCAAGTATTAAGCAAGGCTTGATACCTATCCCAACATTGGTAAAATATTTCTCCTGGTTTTTAAGTGAAAGTGATTATTTGTCTTTTGAAAGAGTTTATTCTGTGAGATGGAAAAAACTTCTTTAAAAATTGTTGTTGCATTTCATCCCAAGCATGAATAGATCCAGGTCTCAAATTTTATAGCCATGTTTTAGCTTTATCTTTTAATGAAAAAGAAAAAAGCTTTAACCTGATGGTGTTCATGCTACAATTTGAGTCATTATAGGTGTTACAGACCTCCTTAAATTCTCTTAATTAAATGCAAGTATGGATTTTCTAAATCTAAGCCATGAAAAGATGGTAAAAGTTGAATAATGCCTGGCTTAAAATTGAAATGAGATGCATCAAGGGGAAAAACTATGCATGAGTGAGCACTTGTTCTTGTAGGATTCATGTGGTCTCTAAGTGTTATAATCCGAATATTCTCATTATTCTCATTATGAAGCGATTGGTTATCTTCTTCGGCCATATTTTTTAAAAATGATGAGGATACCCTACAAAGTCTACCACTTAATGTATGGACCAGACTCTCATGCACGTGTAAAAAGAGAATAAAAAGAAGAAGAAAACAAAACAAAAAGAAACAAAACAAAAAAAATAAACAAAGTTAGATACAAGAAAAGTGAAAAGAGAAAATAAAATAAATACTATAATTTGTACAAGAATTTACCTCCCTGGCAACGGTGCCAAAAACTTGACACGACCAAAAGATTGATGTCTTCTCCCAAGTGCAGGAGTGTCGAAGTAATAAATAACCCGACAAGACTGGGGTCGAACCACAGGGAGGTTAATTGTATAAATTATAGCAACACAATAACAACAATAACAATAATAATAATAATAATAATGAAGAAGAAGAAGAAGTTGATGTTGATGAGAACTTTGAGATGGAAGATTAACGTAAGGATTAAACAATGATAACAACAAATGTCAAGGTTAGAGGATCCACTAATGGTATTTCAAACAAGTATAGTATAAACTCTTATTGTTCAATTGGAAACCACACACAAGGAGGTTCCAATCAGATTATAAATTGTTAACATGATTACATTAGTTATCTTATTCGAATAATGCTAATACTTGTAAATGTTGTCAGGCATTCATGATTATAACTT
>Ga0325414_1006339_pt1 | contig 12529 bp, 5 predicted proteins | sample PopdelMetagenome_8_FD_206183 | JGI IMG/M metagenome (GOLD analysis project Ga0325414, IMG submission 206183) | Populus deltoides microbial communities from Bellville, Georgia, United States - Leaf-PdKOR-R3 | ecosystem: Host-associated > Plants > Phyllosphere > Phylloplane/Leaf | place: USA... | reverse complement strand
TCTTCTTGGTGTTTATGTTTCTTTATTATAGGATTTTAAAGACATCTTTCTTAATGAGATTCCAAATGGGTTGCCACTTATTAGGGGAATTGAGCACTAAATTAATCTTGTACCTGAGCATCTATGCATAATCAGCCAACCTATAAAAGTAATCACGAGGAGACAAAGAAACTTCAAAGGCAAGTTAAATAATTGATGACAAAAGGGTACATAAGAGAAAGTTTGAGTTCATGTGCAATTCTAGTGTTGTTAATACTGAAAAATAATGAGACTTAGAGGATGTGTGTTGATTGTTATGCCATCAACAATATTATGGTAAATTATAGACACCCAATTCCTAAACTTGATGATATGTTAGATGAATTGCATGGAACTTGTATATTTTCTAAGATATATTTGAAAATTGAATATCATCAAATAAGAATGAAAAAGGGAGATGAATGAAAAAATGTATTTAAAACTAAATATAGTTTGTATGAGTGGTTAATTATGCCTTTTGAACTTATTAATGCACTTGGTACTTTAATGAGATTAATGAATCATGTTTTGTATAATTTTATAGGTAATTTTGTTGTAGTTTATTCTGATTGTATTTTGATTTATAGCAAGAATTTAGGAGAGCACGTTGAAAATTTAAGGAATGTATAGGTTGTTTTGCGAAAAGAATGTTTATATGCTAATATGAAAAAATGTATGGAAATGATTGTATTTCTTTGATATATTGTTAGTGTAAAAGGTATTGAGAAGGATGTGAAAAATGTTAAAACTATCTAAGACTAGCCTACATCTAAATCAATCATTGAGGTAAGAAGTTTTCATAATTTGGTTAGGTTTTATAAGAGATTTTTTAAAGATTTTAGTACTCTAGTCACACCTTTAATTAAGATAGCTAAGAAATTTGAGTTTTAAATGTGGCAAAGAACAAGAGCATGTTTTTAATTTATTAAAGGAAAAAATTAATTTTAGCTTCATTGTTATCATTGCCTGATTTTACAAAAACTCTTGAAATTGAATGTGATGCCTCGTGGATAGGTATTGGAGCTGTTTTAATATAAGAAAAAAGCTTCATGGCTTATTTTAGCAAAACATTCAATGATGCATCATTGAATTATCCTACTTCTGATAAGGAGCTTTATGCTTTGGTAAGAACTTTGAAAACCTAACAACATTACTTGTGGTCTAAAGAGGTCATGATTCATACCAATCAGTCATTGAAATATCTTAAGTTCCAAGGAAAGTTAAACCGTCGGTATGCCAAGTGGGTAGAGTTAGTTGAAATGTTTGGATACATGGTTAAGTACAAACAAGTTAAGGAAAACATAGTGGTTGATATACTATCGCGAAGGTATCTAGTTTTTTCAACTCTAAACACTACGCTATTAGGATTTGAGCATATGAGAGATTTATATATTAAGGATGTTGATTTATTTCAAGTATATGTTGTATGTGAATATTCAACCTTTGATAAGTTTTATAGGTTTGATGAATATTTATTTAAAGAAAAGATATTGCATATGCCTAATTATTCTATGCGTGAATTGCTAGTTCCTAAAGTTCATAAGGGTGAATTAATATGACATTTAAGGGTTATTAATATTTTAGATGTTTTGTATTAGTACTTTTATTGGTCTAAGATGAAAAGAGGATATGTAAAAAATTTATGATAGATGCATAACATATAAATAAGCTAAGTCTAAAGTTTTACATCATAGTTTATATACTCCTTTGTCAGTGTCTAAGAAACTTTGGGTTGATATATCTATGAAATTTGATCTAGGTTTGCCTAGGTTAAGAAGGGGTACAGATTTTATTTTTGTAGTTATAGATAAGTTTTCTAATATGACACATTTCATATATTGTCATAAAATTGATGATGTAACTAACATAGTTAATTTATTCTTTAAGAAAATAGTTTGGCTCTATGGGGTACCTAATAGCATTGTGTCTGACCGTGATGTTAAATTTCTTAACTACTTTTGGAAGATTTTGTGAAGACAATTAGAAATAAAATTGTTATTTTTTATTACTTATTATCAATAAATAGTACATTGCACACTCCTATTATAAAAAAAAAGAATGAACAATATGCATTCAAAGTTAATAAAGGATGGAATATGTTTTTTTTAACCTAGTGATTGGGTTTGAGTGCATATCCAAAAAGAAAGATTTCCTGAACAAAAAAGATATAAGTTGATGCCAGAGGAGATGAGCCATTCCAAATCCTTGAAAGAATTAATGATAATAACTATAAAGTGGATATACCATGTGAGTATGATGTTAGTGTTACTTTTAATGTTTATGATTTTTCTTTATTTGAAGTAGATGATGATTCATGGATAAATCATTTTGAGGAAAAAATGGATTATATAATCAAAACTACGCTAAAAGATCCATTGCAAGTTCAAATTGGGCCAATTACAAGATCAAGGGTAAAGAAGCTTAAAGATGCATTAAATGAGCTTATTCATGGTAATTGGGCCAAAATGAATTAAAATGAGGTTACATCTTCAATAAGTGATGATTAAACCTTAGTCAATTTAATTTATGTATAAGAGGGGCCTAGTCCATCTACTTCATGGGCTAAGTAATTTTATAGTTAGAGGCTTATTTTTCATAATACATAATTTACTCTAATAAACATTATTTTTTATCCGACCATTAGATCAGACTAAGATTTTACCAGAAGTTGTTAGAGGTTTATTTTTTCTATATTGGGATACAATTGAGGGAAATCAAAAATTTTGAAAACCTGAAAATAAGGTCTAGAAGCTACTATGTATGACATGTAATAGTTTCATAATTGATTTAGGATTCTTTTTCCTATTTATTTAGAATTCTTTTATTATTTTTCCAGTATTGTTTAGGAAGTTCTTACCTATTATACATGGGGTTATTGAACTTGTATTTAAGTTTTTTAGGGAAAAACTTTGATTTCAGAAATTTAGAACGGAGGGAATGATCCAATCAAAAGTACAACAAAAGATCCCTTGCAAGTTCAAATTAGGCCAATTATAAGATCAAGGGCAAAAAACTCAGATATATTAGATGAGCTTATTCAAAGTATTTGAGCCAAGATAAATTTCAAGAAGGCTACATCTTCAACAAGTAATGATTAGTCCTTCATCTATTTAATCTATGAACAAGAGAGGTTTGATCCATCTACTTCATAAGCTAATTAATTTTGGCAGTTAGAGACTTGTTTTTGCTAATGCATAATTTTACTCTAACAAACATAAGTTTCAATTTGACTGTTATTAGAAGTTTTCAAAGGTCGTGTTCTATATTAGGTAAACATTTCAGAGCAATTAGACATCAGAAAGGCTTTGTGATAAGATCTAGAATCTACTATGTGGGAATTATATTAGTTTCTTAATTGTTTTAGGATTTTTTCCTTGTTTTATTTAAGTTTCTTTTATTATTCTTTAGGATGTTTTTACCTTTTATAAATAAGATTATTTAGCTTCTATTTAGGTTTTTTTTATAGACTTTAATTTCAATAATTATTATTGTGTGTGTGAGGTTTTGTTTATACTTCTTGGTTCTTTATTGAACTACTCTAACTTATCAATGAATTAACTAAGCTTTATGGCTTCATCCATACTTCTCGTTCGCTTATTTTTATAGGCGTTGAGTCAGGGTTACCTATAGTCTTGATGCCTTAGTATAAGTTGTTAATGTATCAAGCTCAATTCCAAACTTGATCTTAACTTTCTTAGGAAGAGTTGATTTATCTGTAGGTTTCTAAATTTTTATATTCATGGGGTTCACATCAGATTATGTTAAAGAGATTATGCTCTCTAAAAAGGAAAGTACCCTTTTCTGGTCATGCTTGCTTCTTTTATTTAAATATGGTTTTATACTATATGTTTCGTATTAAGAAAAATTATGTTTGAAGAGTGTATAATCATTCCTATGGAGAATAATTATATACTACATTGATCAAGGTTTTAAAGGTAATGGGTTTGAGTAGATTCTCCATGTTGAGCATTTCCTTGTTAAGCCTTTAAAGATATGCTATGGTTCTTTTGTCTTCCTATTGTATGATGGCGAAAAGCTCAATCATACTATTTATATCTAGTATGCTTGTAATGAAATAGGAGATAAGTTTAACAAAAAGATTATAAAGGTAAGAAATAGAGTAAGGCTCAAGGTTGTGATACCATGTTTGAGTATATCCACAGAATACTATCAGAATGATTTTGCATATTGCATAACTCTTTTGTGTCACAAGTTCTAGGATTCTTCTCATGTTCTGTTTATACTCTCTATGATTTGTAAGACTATCAAGTTATCGAATTTGGCCTTGATGGAGACAGGTTTTGAAGAGGTTAGTGTTTAAAATTTGATGACAAAATAGAAAGTTTCCCTCTTAGTAGGAATGATGTTTATTCTTATAAGTTTACACAACTACTAATCACTTCCCGTATCTAGGTCATTTTTTAGGGGGAGTATGTGAGTGAGATTCAGAGGAAGATTGATGGTGGTAAACTGTTTTATGGATAGAAATTATTGAGGATTGCTCTTTATAGTAAAAAAAAACTCTTTTAAAATGTAAGAGTATATGTCTTCTTATGTGCTTGTATGTCATTATATCTTATTTCTTTATATATTTTCTAGTGCATGTAATAAAGCTTATCATTGTGTTTCTCATTGAGGGAATGAAAGAGTGTGAAAATGTTCTTGTATAGCTAGAACAACAATTTTAAGCACCTGCACTTAATGATATATTTGTTAAAGATATGGAGGAGTTGGAGTTCCTATTAGTAGGGAGATCAATTTCTTTTCAAGGTCCTGTAGTATCTAAGTTGTTAGCCATGATAGGAAACTTTTAAGTGAAGAGGTGTAAAAAGATAATGAACTAGTTTTTGTCCAAGTTCCCACGGACAGAGCCACTAATGAAGTTATCACACCTGACATTGAAGCAACCACACCTTCTTTATAAGGGGAAAAGATTTCATGATAAAAAGAGGTCATCACCTAGTATTATGGTCACTAAGATACCTTAACTAACATGCAAAGTTTTAAGGTAGGAGACTGGTTATGTTAAAGAAAAGATATTATTACCCTAAAACATCCTACTTAAGGTAAGCTATATTACTACTCTTGTCTTATAATCATAACAGTAGGTTGTTTAATCTACCAGTAGATAGTGGGTATACTGTAATGAGTTAAGTGAGTTGGTTTAAGCCTAAAAATTCTAAGGTTTAGTTCATCTTTGCCACTCATAATTATTATCTTTTAATAATACTTAGTGAATTGACATATTTACAATTGATGACCTATGATCATGATTTATGACCAATATTATATCAAGCCATGTCATTGAATAACTAATGGGCATATCTTAGGCTCATTAAACCCAACCCAAATTCTAGAAAGGATCAATGAATAATACCTTATTAAGGTTAATCTATCTTAACATCCAAGATTCACTTGTAATATTTTCTGAATGAATGAATATTGTACACCCTAATCTTACCCAAATAGTGACCATCATGGGTTCATCTACTTGGAATAGGATCCAGTGACATGAAGGTTCCTTATGGACTAAGTTTTGACAATTAACCTTTTCAGGGTTCATTTATTTTTAAAATGTGTTATTTAACAATAACTTTCTTATGATTTAGCCTTGTGTTGGTTGCCCCTCATTAATGTTTGTATATATTGTTGTCATGACTCATTTATGTATGCTCACAATAAGTGAACAACCAATTATTAATATGTATATGTGTGAACTTATTAAAAAGGCCAATACTCCTAATTATTAGGTGAATATTGGACTTAAATATTTCTAAGACTAATTTTCTATTTAAAATCAAAAGAATGAGTTACTCCTTTTAATATCCAAGGTAATGGCCTATATTGAATCCATTCACCCTAAATACTAAAAGTGACTAGCAAGACATTTTGACATGATTTGTATGAAATCAAGAATGAGTTATTTAAAGGTTTAGAATGTTGGTCCAATGAGCTTTTTAATATGAGCCAAACCTTTAATGGGTTTTATATATATAAATCATAAAACCCAAAGTATATGTATTTATGGATGAAGGTTGATTTCTATCATTTGGAGCTAAAAGTCCATCTTAACACATATTATCAAATGGACCAATATTCATACATAAAGAAAAACATATTGCAAAGCTAAGTATAATGATGAAATGACCAATGACATGAAATATCATAAGATATAAAATTAAAGGATTCGGTTAAATGCATTTAAACATAAATAACAAACCGATAAACATTGCTCAATATCAAAAATCATAAAACATGTCAAAATCAATAATTAAATAAGATGCAACATTAAGAGACTTGACCAACATCTTTCAAACATAAATATAAATCTAATAAAAATTATTCAATACTAAAAATCTCATTATAAAACATATCAAAATCAACAATAAAAGAAGATCATTATTCAAAAGATGTTTAGGGTTTGAAACAGACCTTCTAGGGGTGTCTAAGGTGGACTAGAAGCTATTGGAATAGTGGTGATAGAGGTAGAACAGTGCTGGAAAAATCAATAGTCACAACTCAAATTGCATCGTGTTATTCAACTAAACTATAAGGAAAGGGGTGAGTGGCCTAATTTGTAGAAAACAACACTTTTTTTTTCCTTGTGGTAATGAAGATTTAAGTCACTTTTGTGTAGGATGGTAGATCTGGCAATTCAAAGTTCACCTAGCTTTTGCCTATGATGTTTCTTTTATGGACAACCTTGCTTGTGATGACCTTTTAGGCTTATTAGAAGGGATGAGAGAAGCGTGGAACACTTCGTAGGCTACACGGCCCCTTTCTTTTTTTTATTGGTGGTGGTGTTGATCACCTCCCTCTAATGAGGGAGATTCAATGCTATAAGGGCCTAGTGGTTAAGGTTCTCTCACTACTGTCTTAATTTTATCTCTCTTGCTACTCACATAAAGGTTATTGGGTTATAGGACTTATATTTTTGTGTATTAGTCATTAAGAGGAGAAGAATGGTGGTGGTCTTGTCTTGTTTAGAGTTTGGAGAAGAGAGCACTCAAAGAGATAAGTCTTATAGGTTGTTTTCTCTCTCTTCTTGATTGATAATGATGCAAATATTGTTTGATTCAATTGATTAAGGGCTTTTGTAGAAGGCTTCAAGACAAAAAAAAATGGTGGTAGTCTTGTTTGAAATGACGGTTAGAGGTAAGAGAAATCAAAGGGAAAATTTTGGTTTTAGAGAAAGAAAGGCGAGACTGGGTTTCTTTGTTGGAGAAAAGTAGAAAAAAGATGAATCTTCTAGAGTTTATTTCTCCATATATTAGCTCATTTTCTCTAAAACAAATTATGGTGGCTAGGTTTTTTTGTTGGGAATTTGGTAAAAGAGATGATGAACAATATTTTTTATGTGGTAACCCCCTTTTCTCTATAATTCACTTATCTATTTATAACCCATAAATTTTTTTACCTTCTTTTTAGTTATTATGTCTTTAAGTAACTTAATTTTGTTTTGTTCCATCATTTTTCTTATTTTGAACTTTGGCCCCTTTTCTATTTTACTTTCTATTTTGATTTTTGATTTTTCTCATCTTTCTGTATTTTGTTTTTTAAAACAATATTTAACGTCAATTCAACGAGAAATCAAGAATTATAAAATGGACATGAATGCGTCAAAAATATATTTCTTTAAATTTAATTTTTTGAGAAGACAATAACAAGAGAAAATAGTTAAAAATTATAAAATGAATGTGCGAATGATCAAAATACATTGAAAAAACTTTTATTTTATTTTTTATTTTGATCTTTTTGAAATTTTAGAACATAATTTGAAATTAAGGATAAAAAATTGGGTTACAAAAAGTTGTGAAAACTCCAAACTTGAATGGGCTTTCAATGGGATACGTCGTGAGCAATGGTGATTGGGGCTGGTGTGGACTTTTCTCTCTGGTCTCGGTGTTCCATACATTTTAAGTTTCCTGATGTGTGTGTGTGTGAGAGAGAGGGAGAAAGGAAAGGGGAAAAGAGAATCATTTAGGCTAGGAGCCTCGACAGCCAGGGTCTTGAAACTGCGGATTCTTTTTCAAAAACTTTTGCGCACCATCAATCTATATATGTACCAAATTTCTTATTAATTTTTTTTTAGAAGCTATTCCATGCAATGTTTTTTCTTGGATAAGTTATAATGGAGGGTAAGATTCTCTTTTTATTTTAAAGCTAATAAGGCCTCTAACTTATTATTTTTATTTACTATATCACTTTCTGTTTAATTTCACGTCCATTTGTTAAATTTGACTTCATAGCATGATACTTTTCTTGGGTTTTATTTAAGAAAAAATTCCTTAAAAAACTGATTTTAAAAGAATGATTGACACATTATCAAAAAGATTAAAAAAAAATAAATGCTAGGCAACGAAAACAAAGAATTATACCATAAAAGCATTTTTTTTCCTTGTGACCTTTGCCTTTCCTTCCTTCAAAACCTAAATTCGTTTTAGGATTGCCTGTGCGGAAATCCCTCAGTTATTCTGCAACACCTAAATCATCATGGATTCATGGTGATGGTACGGGGCAGCTTTGGGATTTGCATTTCTTTTCCATGCAATGATTTTGACAAATAGCAGGAAGACGAGAGATTGATAAGGTCTTCCGGGGTTTAAACTGAAATTGGATTGTTTTTATGGTAGAATATTTTTATAAATTAGTTTAATTTACATTTCTCAATTTACATTTAAGAGTGTTGATCGACTAGAAACATCGAATTAATAAGCTCTTTCCTGTGATGTAGTTCTTGGAAGTGGCTGCCTATCCCTAGATGTGGAGTGTGTCCATAATATATATATATATATATATAAGAGGAATGACTTTGAAGGAGAACCTATTTCTTAATTCAAAGTCATTACTGTAGCCCAACTAAACTAGTACTTCTTTGTCTCTCACTTTTTTTTTTATCGCACTGAACTGGTACTTCTCATACTTTCTGTTAATTCTGTTTAATTTCACTCTTTTTTTACTTTAATCATTCAGGGAATGACTTCGAAGTTTTTCTTGTTGACAATTGTACTCCAAACTTTGACGAAATAAAACTATGGGTCCATGTATAATACGTCCCAAATGACATCATTCCTCATGTTTGACAGCATGCTCATGATCGTTGATGCAATGAATTTCCGCAAAAGAACAGTTTAGTTATAGTTCATCGACATTACAACCCTTTCAATGGGAAGATGATGCAGAGACATAGTTGCAAGTTTTGTCATCAAAAGTAGCTATAACCAATGAACCAAAAGAAAAGGAATTTGGTTGAGACACTTCCACAAATAGTTCATGGTGTAGGACGATATTGTATATCATCAATGAATTATGTTAGTGTTTGAAATCATTCATATTATATGTCACAGCAAGTAATGCTTTTCGATAGCCGCATAAGTGAATCGATTAAGCCCTTGTTTTCATCTATTTTATATCATTGGCAAGAGAAGAAATCATTTTAACGACGTGCAATCTAATCAAAAGTAGCTATAAACATTGAACCAAAGGAAAAGAATCTTGTCGAGACACTACAACTATCATTGCGGGGCAATATCATATATCATCAATGGAATATATTAATGATGGGTTTTTGAAATCATGCATATTCTATGTCATTGGTTAATTAGTAATGCATTTCAATAGCCACACATGGGTTTTTTTTATTCTTTTATGCCAATGTTCAATAATGAAATTATAGTACGGGCACTATTTGTGGTTGGGAGAAGAAAAAGGAGGGAATGGGTGGGGACGTTGTGAAAGAAACAACATATTAAGATTCATGACATCATAAAGTAGTTATGTCCCATTTCTTAGCAGATTTTATCCTATTTCAGTTAGTACCCACTATTTATATGTCTTTTTTTGAATTATTATCTGATAAATTAGTAATTTTGACTTAAATTTTTATAAATTAAAAAAAGGTTTTAAAACGATGAGTCTATAAATGTATTTGATCTAAAACACTTGGGTTTGATTAACAACCAAATCTAAGATAATATGGGTCTGAAAAAAATGTCAGACCCAAAATATTTGGGTTAATTTGAAAATTAGCCAAACCCAAGGTAATATGAGTTTGGTAAATGTGCCAGACCCAAGACACTTGGGTTTGACAATCAATCAAACCTTAGGCAAATATAGGTCTGGTAAAACATGTCAGACCTAAAACACTTAGATTCAAAGACTATCGAGTTCTACAACTATGTGTCGAACCCTAAATGATCTCTTGGATTAAAATTATTGTAAGCATGATAAATCGTCATACTTCTTCATCTAGAACAAGTATATGAGTAATTCATATTTGAGGTAATGATTTTCTTAGTAAGCATGATAAATCGTCATACTTCTTCATCTAGAACAAGCATATGAGTAATTCATATTTGAGGTAATGATTTTCTTAGACTTATAAGTGTACAAAAGGTCTCTTGAGAGACCTACCATACTTACTATCTTATTAATGATATATAAGGTATATTTATCCCTTATTAATTCCACCGAAAGTAAAGGACTTTTCATTCCTTTTCTTCTCTAAAAAAAAAGGTTCAGGGGATATAAATACCGTATGAACCATCCAAGTAAGGGTTTAGAACTTTCATCACTTAAGAAAAAATTGTATATATTTTAGAGCATTAACCATCCTAAAACACAAGAATAAATATTTTTGTTCCTTGAATTTAAGTCTCTTTCAGGTCATTTATTGTTTTTCTTATAAAGATATTGACTTTATCATCGAAAGGTCTTTAAGTTCCCCTGATTGAGACTGTTTTACAAGTACTTAAGCTTCCACCATTAGTTCAGTGTTCGCCAGATCTAAAGGAGAAGAAAGCTAATTATTTGGACATATTAATTAACCACTATCCTAAATACTAAATAACTTATTATTTATATACCCTAGATTTTGAAAAATCATTAGTGATGTCGTTTGCGAGAAACTTTCAAAAAGTCATAAATAAATCTATTATTGGATTATTTTCCCTCCTTATAATCATCGATGACAGATAATCAGGAAATCCTGGAATGGAACGAGTTACTGATTTCCTTGCCATAATAGATTTTTTAGTCCTCGCATAACCAATCCTTTAATAACTTATTGACCAAATGCAACTCCTCATATAGGCAGTACTGAGAAATTAACAAAGAAAAGAAAATTCACTTCAACAAGTCTCAGCCCCGCCTTGACAAGTTGTTGCATCTCTCAACTCATCTCCTTGGCAGTAGGCCCTACCTTGTATTCGTAAATAGCTACACTATCTAGAGGAATGTGGGAAAAATCATTCAGTTTGGGGTTTATAAGCTTGTAGGTTGTCAAACCATTCCCAGGAGCATACATGCCTTTAGGATGCTCGGGTGCGAAGTGTTTTTTCTAGGTGTCAATCTATGCAGCATATGAAAAAGGTTGTCCATGTATCTCACCACCTTACTCTAGAAACTTCAAGCTCTCTTGAACCTAATAGGTGCAGGTATAGAAAGCAGCCAGAAGAAGAATTCATCCCGGAGGATGTCTACATCTCACCCATCAGATCAAAGATTCCATGTTATCCAGACGTGTGTTGAACACTCGCATACCCAGAGATTACATAACCATTAAAATGACTCTGGACAACTATGATGGACTCACTGATTTCCTTACCACAACAAATTTTTCAACCCTCACATGACCAATCCCTTAATAACTTATTGACCAGATGCAACTCCTCACCTAGGCAGTATTGAGAAATTAACAAACAAAAGAAAATTCACTTCACCAAGTCTTAGCCCCGCCTCGACAAGCTACTACATCTCTCAACTCATCTCCTCTACAGCAGGCCTCACCTCATGTCCATAGATAGCGAAAAATGATTCAGTTTGGGGTTTGCAACCTTAGAGGTTGTCAAACCATTCCAAGGAGCATGCATGCCCTCATGATGCTTGGGCACAAAATGGTTTTTCTAGGTATCCATCTATGTAGCATATGAAGGAGGTTGTTCATGTATCTCACCACCTTACTCCAGAAACTTCAAGCTCTCTTGAACCTAATAGGCGTAGGGATGGAAAACAGCCATAAGAATTCATCCAGAGGGATGTCTACACCTCTCCCATCAGATTAGAGATTCCATGTTATCCAGATGTGTGTTAAACACTCACATACCCAGATATTACATCACCACTAAAATTACTCTAGACTCACAGATTCTCGAGAACATGTACAAAATATACGTAACATTATGGAGCTAGTCATTCAGGACAGTCATGTCATTTGCAAAATCCTTCCAACAACCTTCAGAGGTTTAATAAGAGCATGGCACGATAGCATAAAGCAAGGTTCCATCATAAGTTTTAATGATCTTTGTATCAAGTTGATGGCATGTTTCAGTACAAGTATCTTAGCCAGAAAGAGTGCCACTAAACTCTTTAGAATTACTCGAGTGGAGGATGAATCTACAAGAGCATACTTGAAAAGATTCAATTAGGAAATGCTTAAGGTTGAAGAGTTGATTGAACTTGTAATGTCAGAAGCCCTTATTAGTGCAATGAAGGAAAAACTCTTGTAGAAGGG
>Ga0325414_1006337_pt1 | contig 12531 bp, 7 predicted proteins | sample PopdelMetagenome_8_FD_206183 | JGI IMG/M metagenome (GOLD analysis project Ga0325414, IMG submission 206183) | Populus deltoides microbial communities from Bellville, Georgia, United States - Leaf-PdKOR-R3 | ecosystem: Host-associated > Plants > Phyllosphere > Phylloplane/Leaf | place: USA... | reverse complement strand
AAAATTAAAAAGATGAGGATTTTCAGAATCTTTGAAATGCCAAATGAGTATTAATATAAGCAAATATGACTAAACTTTGTGTATTTTAAGTATGAATATAAGCGTAAAGCTTGGGAAGTAAAAATATAACTAGGATTGTGTGCAAGGAAATAAAGATTGTTAATAATTGAAGAAGATAACCTGAGGGGCATATCGTAACCAATCATCTTTCGCTACAATCTTTTTACAGATCCCATGGCACAGAGTGTCTCTTTCTTATATGGACAAGTTCTAACCAGCTTTTTCATGAAAACAAAAGAAAAGAAAAGAAAAACGTGAATCATTAGTGACCATATATTAATCACGAGCCTTCTTATTTATATTTTCCCTTTCTCTTCTTGTTCTTTGCCTATATATAATAAGAATGCAAGCGACCTCCATACAATCAAACAATTTTAGAAGGATCTGTTTAATTTGGGAAGAAAACATGAAATCCTCCTTCGCTTTCTTCGTTCTTCTCTCACTCTTTTCGGTATGATTTTGTTTTGTTTTGTTTTGTTTTTTTGCACCACATGCATGCAGTACTGTCCTTTTATCTATCAAAATCTTATAATATAATGTTTTAATATTTTTTTTAAAATTCTCTGATTTAGCAGTTTGCTGACGTTATCGGTGCTAGAAAAGACACTGGAGAGTATTGGAGAGCTGTCATGAAAGATCAGCCCATGCCAAAAGCAGTACAAGTTCTTATTCGCACAACCACGTTGTCATCAGTCTCCAATGAGAAAGCTGATTGCGACACAACCGAGTCCAATGAAAAGAATAATTTTGTCAAGGATTTTGGCCCACAGCCTACTGCTACATTCTCGAAAGATTTCCACCCAAACTCTCAGATGTTCTATTACAATGATGGTGTCGTTAAAGGAGAGAGATCCTTTGCTGAGGATCTTGAGCCGAGGCCTAATGTGTCCGTTTACCACGACGACGCTGCTCTTAAAGGAGAAAAATCTTTTCCGGGGGACTTCGAACCAAGACCTAACGTGTCAGTTTATGATGATGGTGTCGGGCTTAAAGGAAAAAAATCGTTTTCGGATGAATTTGAACCAAGACCAAGTGTTACAGCTTATAGCAACTAATTAGCGAGACAAAGTTGCTAGTTGATATGCTCAAGGTCTCTTAATTACGATGGAGCAGAAGTGATTTTAGCTAAGCCCGCTATGGTTTGTGACATGCTTAAATAAATGTTTCCCTTAATTAGGGGCTTATAAGCGAGCTAGCGTGTTTAATTAAGCAACGTAAGATGTTTTTTCTTCATGTAATATTACTGTAAGAAGTTTATGAGAATTTCCCCGTTTTAACGTGTTTCTTATCAAACCTTTTCTAATGTTTCAAATCTCTCAATACATAGAAGATGTGAGCCATTTTAAGAAACATTTTTAAGGCGTCGACTGCTACCGTGCTTTCTTTGAAAGCGAAAGGAGACTGCTCTGTTTCTGCAGAATTTCGGTTCCAACAATTCCCCGTGTTCGGAAGGTGGAAATGCACGTTCGTTAGAAACACTAAATACCAAAGGTCATACCAAAGGTCATTTATATTTGGTAAACCATTTATTACATCGCAGCAATAGCTATGTCCGAATGCTGGAGTACCAACCCGTACTCGACAGCTTCCAAGGCTCCATGTTCTGATCTGTGGAGGAGAGCAATACAAGAAGAATTATTTCCCTTTCAGAGAAGCAGTTGTAGAATTTGCAGCCTTGGTAATTCTTTTGTTGGATGTCAACTAGTGATTGATGATATGAACCTCCACATCCTGGAAAGTTGCCAGTTCAGAGAAACAAGGAAGTCACGAATCTAGATGCTGTAAAGAGTGTAAAATCTTTATTTTACTGTAGTGGTGGTGGGCTGGGCTGGGCTGGGCTGGCAGATGGGAATCCTTGCCACCATTGATTCGAAAAAATTTCATGTATTCTGTTAATTCATGAATATGTGTTACAGGCAATATTTTATATCATGTCTTTTCTGAGTTTATGTTGGACGCGGCCCGTCAGTGCAAGAACTTATTATCTACAATAGTGAAATTGAAGCCTAGAATGAAAGCTCAATAACCAACTAACCTGAACTCTAATTAATTTTTTAATTTAGATAACAGAAATTTATATTAAATATTTTTATATCTTTAAATTTTATCTGAACTCTAATTAATTTTTTAATTTAGATTGATTTTAGATTTTTAGATAATTTTTTAAAATTATAAATTGGTTTATTACTCCTAAAATGTTTTATATACATTTTAGGTTAAAAATTGATTGAAAAACAAGTTTTTAGATAAGAAAAACTTAAGTCTTAATTTATTTGACACCATAATAATTGGAATCTAAACAAATCAGATGACATATCATTTATTTTTTAAAAAAAAATATTTGAGGTGGAATCTATCCTAATTGCAAACAAAAAAAAAATCAAGGACCCACTCACATGGACCTGCCAGGGCAGGCTCGCACGTGGGCTCTAAAACAATAGAACAAGCTGACTAGCCTAATCTTTGATTATTATTTTTTTATTTTTTTAATTAAAATGAACAATTTTTTAATGATTTTTCTCTAAATGTTTTTAATTTATATTTAAATTGGCACATATTCTTCTTTTTATTTTGTTTGATACTCTTTTAAATAATGATTAGTTTTTAGTTATGTATTTAAATTTAAAGAGTTTTTCTGATTCATATATAAAATTTTTTTTGTATAGATAAAATTTATTATTGAAAATAAAAAAATATGTTCAGATAATATTTCTAATATGTGCATCCTTACATGATTTTTTTCCTTTTGTTTTATTTAATCAATTTAATTTGTGTATTTATTTCTATTATCGTTTGCTCAAATAAAAAATTATTTTAATAAACAAATTTAGTAAATATAACCGAATAAATATCTTATCTTTCGATATTAAATATCTTAATCTATATCCATATTTTAATTTTTAAAGTTTTATTTTTAGGTATCGTTAATAACTTTTTATTTATTTATTTGTATATACAATTTTTGATTTATTTAATTACATGTATGTATATAAATTTTTATTTGAACATAAAACTTTTTAAATTACAGAAATACTTTGAAAAATTCTATATATATAATTATTTTATAAAAAATAAAAATACCTAACACATAACAAAAGAAAAAAAAAACGAGTACCATAACTAGTTATATTTCTAAACGTGGCAGCTTAAAAGGGGTCAGTCCATTATAAATTGAAAACCAAAGGTTCAAAATTAATAAAAAAAAACAAAGAAATAGGACTGAATTGACTAAATGTTAAAACTTTAGGAATCAATATGATTTCTATTCAAAATATTTAAAAACGCTTCACTAGTACCTGGAAATGAAAATTCCTCTTTGCCCATAACAATCCACTGAGATGGATCACATCTCCTTCACTTCGTAACTCAAAAAACCCTCCAAATCAATCAAAAATGGAAGAGAAACCGGCGGGGAGCCACGCTGACTCGCCGGCGTCAGCTGAGCCTGGACCTTCAAGGCGCCGACCTGGAGGGCACAAAAGAAAAGCGAATTCACTCTCAAATTTTTTCTCTTCACCTTTACCATCGAAACGGCTCACTCGCGAGAAAGCTGCGATCTCTAATCTCTCGAACCATAACGGTCCTTTTACTAGAGCGAGACAAATCCCTAACATTTTGGCTTCTTCGGCGCTTTCAGCGGGCGTGAAGGTCGAGCAGAAAGTAGCTACGGCGGTTCCGGATGCTGCGGCCTTGGTGGAGGAGGAGAGGAGGAGTAAGGTGGAGGAATTGCAAACAGAAATTGAAGCAGAGTTTGAGGTTATTAGATCTCGTGATTCTAATGCTCATATTGTGCCTAGTCATTGTGGTAAGTAGTGGAAGTTCAAGTTTTTGTATGTTTTCTGGGCAAGTTGGTTAATTTAAGTTTAGTTGCTGAGAAAGTGCGAAAAGTTTTAGGTTTTGGTGCGTGTATTAGCTGCAATTTTGAGAAATCTTGAATTTCAAAGTTTTTTTAGGTCAAGTTGTGTGCATTTTGTACTGCCGTTCATGAAGTGAGAATGTAAGAAATTATGTGTTTTGTTTTATGTGAAAATTTTAAATTCTTGTGATAAGTCAAGTGGGGAAATTGTTTATTAGAGGCAGACAATGAGTTTTGGTTTCCTCCCTTTTGGATTACAGGTTGGTTTTCATGGACAAAAATTCACCCGCTTGAGGAGCGTTTACTGCCTTCATTCTTTAATGGGAAGTCCCAAAGCCGGACGCCGGATACCTATTTAGAGATACGTAATTGGATCATGAAAAAATTTAATTCTAATCCAAACACTCTTATTGAAGTGAAAGATTTGTCAGAACTTGAAGTTTCAGACTTAGATGCAAGGCAAGAGGTGCTAGAGTTCTTAGATTATTGGGGATTGATTAACTTTCATCCATTACAATTCGATTCTGCTCCCAATGCTGATGGTGATGAAGCGGCAAAGAAAGATTCATCTCTTGAAAAGTTGTTTTGCTTTGAAGCCATTCAACCATGTCCATCTATTGTTCCTAAACCTAACCTCGCAGCTCCAACTACATCATCTAGATTGTTTCCTGAGTCGGCAATTGCTGAAGAGTTGGCTAAGCTTGAGGGGCCATCTGTTGAGTACCACTGCAATTCTTGTTCAGCTGATTGCTCTCGCAAGCGCTACCATTGCCAGAAGCAGGTTGGTTCTTCACTTGGATTTGTTGGTTTTAATTCTGCACCACTTGCATTCAATTGTCTGTGAAGTATGGAATTTCTTTAAGTCAGTAGCTCGGATTGTTGGCACATAAGATAGGATACAAGCATGTGCCAAATATTAGTTTTTTACAGTATAGCAATATGGTACATGGAATGGGGCTACAAACGCTTGCTGAATTTAAGTTTCTCCTGATCCCCCAACCCGCTATATATTGCATTCTATCTAACTATGTTCCTATTGGACAGGCAGATTATGATTTATGCGCTGATTGCTTTAATAATGGAAAGTTTGGCTCAAACATGTCCTCGTCTGATTTTATTCTCATGGAGCCTGCTGAGGCTGCTGGTGCAAGTGGTGGAAAGTGGACAGATCAGGAGACTCTACTTCTCCTTGAAGCACTGGAACTTTATAAAGAAAACTGGAATGAGATTGCGGAACATGTTGCCACAAAAACAAAAGCTCAATGTATATTGCACTTTGTTCAAATGCCAATTGAGGATGCCTTTTTTGATGTCATCAATGATATGAATGGCACTTCCAAAGTAACAGTAGATGCTGATGCAACCGTTGATGAGACATCTGGCCCTAAAGATGTCCTTGATACAAGTGAGAGTAAAACAGGTGCTAGTGAAGATCAACCCCTGACTCCTCCAAGGGAAGCTTCAAAACCAGAAGATACAAGTGAAGTAAAAGGTAGTCAGGAAAGTACAGAAAATGAGAAAAGCAGTGAGGTGATTAATGGTCTGGAAATTTCCAAATCAGAAGATGCCAGTGGAGTGAAGGTTAGTGAAGAAATGGGTGAAAATGTTGCACTCAGAGCTCTTACAGAAGCATTTGAAGCTGTTGGCTATTCACCAACACCTGAAAACCGACTTTCATTTTCTGAAGTTGGAAATCCTGTCATGGCTTTGGTAAGTTGAATGTTAGCCTGCTGAAAACTATGATGTTTCTCAGGATGCATCTAGAAATGTGCCCACTATAAATGAATATTGATACCAGTATTAATGATGAAAACACAAGTGCTTCCCACACTTAAAAGTGAATTATCTTGATGAACATGCAAGGAAACCTGATAAGTTTCTGTAGCATGCTTCTAAATAACAAAAAATATATATGTAAGTGAAAACGTGGCAACTCTTTTACACCTAGCAGGTACATCTACCATGACCACTCTGTAGGTTCATGTTCCGGTTCATTCATAGTCATCTTCTACCTGCATTTGATTGGCAATCAGTAGTATCATTCCCTCCATTCACATAAAGTTTTCATGTTGCAAATAATAAAAAAAAGGATTGACCTTGAGGCTTAAGACCTTGTATGCAATAACTCATTACAAAATGCAGCTAATATATTTCAAATTATGGTTCCTTTCATCTATAGGCATCATTTCTGGCAAGATTGGTGGGACCTAATGTTGCTACTGCTTCAGCCCGCTCTTCTTTGAAATCCTTGTCTAGCAACTATCCTGGCATGCAGCTGGCAGCAAGGCATTGCTTTCTTTTGGAAGATCCACCAGAGGAGAGAAAGAAACCATCTGGCAGTGATTGGTATGTAAACCTTAACTAGAACTTAATTTTCTTTCCAATTTATGGGTTATGTGTCTTATGCGAGTAAGAGATTTGCAGTGTTGCTACTGAAATGGCTGATCATGATGCTCAAAAGGACAAGCAAGAGGAAAAAAACCAGAAGGAGAATAGCCCTACCTCAGGTTTAGGTGATAGAGACCTGTCAGATGATCACAGAGACAAGAAAGTTGGAGACTCTGTTCCAGAAGAGAAGAAACCACTGGATTCATCAAAGGGTGACTCCCCAGAGAAAGTAAATGCTGTAAATGAAGCAGAGACAGCTGTCTCTCACGAGGAAGTTGAACCTTGTAGATCAAAGGAATCTAGCAATTCAGAGTTACCGAAGGACCACACACCTAGTATTGTAAAGGAATTGGATGGGATACCACCCAATTCAGCGTGTCCACCAAGTTCCTTGAAGGAAACACTGGAAGTATCATCAGCCGAAGAGCATTCTCAGCTTACAGAGGTGGCTAAGGATGTGGATATGGTGTCTGATTTGAAGTCATCAGAAAAGAATGAGCCTTCTCAATCAGTTGCATCAATGTCAGTTGATGAACACTCTCAAGCTGGTGATGCATCAAAGGATGTAGACATGGTGTCAGATTCTCTGCCTGCAGACAAGGATGGGTCACAGCAACCAGCAAAATCAAATGCAGGAGACCACTCTCAGCCTACAGAGTCAACAGCAGATGTAGACATGTTATCTTCACAGCCTTCAGAAGTGAAGCCTCAGGATCTGAAGGTTGAAAGTGGAGTCACTTCAGGTCCTCTCTCTATCTCTGTGTGTACGTGCATGCGCACGTGTATCTATGTCTCTGTGTTTCAGATTTGGGGAAAACAATATGTATATTCAAGAGGGATCTTGGATGGAGTCAAAAATAAATGGGTGGGATGGAGTTCAGTGGGCATTTTATGTTCTGAGAAAGTGTGATTGTGTCACAGTGGTTGTGGTTAAAAAGAAAGAGAAATAAGAAAACAGTCTAACCACATAATGTCTTCTCAAAGCTTTTCCTGGATGAATTCATGAATTTTGCAAATTAATCTGGGTGCATACCAAAACTTGTATATCATTCTTTTGAATCATGTGCACTTGAATTGAGAATTGGAGGAGGTCTAATTGAAATTTGGTGGGAGAATTTTGACACCATGGTTCTTCTGTTTTGCAATGGTTAATTTGATATTTTGGCTGGGAGATTTTTCCTCTATGATTGTATCTTCTTAATTTGTCTGTTCTTTGCAGAAGAGGGTCCCAAAGATAGTAAGAAAGAGAAGCTTGACAGTGAAGTGATTAAAGATGACAATAAAATTGATAAAATAAAGCGTGCTGCAGTTTCGGCCCTATCAGCAGCAGCAGTGAAGGCAAAACTTCTCGCAAACCAGGAAGAGGACCAAATCCGACAACTTGCTGCCTCATTGATAGAGAAGCAGGTATTTTTACAGCCCAGTAGGCATTCTACGCTGTTATCTATGATTTTCCATAGAAGTATGACCTTGTGGATGGTTCCATATGTGCAGTTACATAAGTTGGAAATGAAGCTAGCCTTCTTTAATGAAATGGATAGTGTAATAATGAGGATGAGGGAGCAACTGGACAGGTCAAGGCAGAGACTTTACCAAGAACGAGCTCAGATAATCGCATCCCGACTTGGTTTACCACCTTCATCTAGAGCAGTGCCACCGTCATTACCTGCCAGCAGAATTGCAATGAACTTTGCAAATGCATTTCCGAGGCCTCCGATGAGCATGACTGCCCAAAGGCCACCGATATCAAGACCAATGGGTGCATTGGCTCCTACCCCTGGCACATTAGTGTCCACAACAACTACAGCAGGAAATTCAATTCGACCTTCTGGTCAGGAAAAACTTTCTTCAGTTGGGACAAAGTAGTCGTTCCTTGGAATGTTTGTGAATAGAGCTGCATTGATTTTTATACACCGGTCAGTTATGGCTAGTTTTACCAAGTGAGTGCCCTTTTCTGGTATTTCTGACTCACTTTATTGCATTTGATATCCTGTCACATTTCCATCTTTGCTTACATGTCCCAAGCCATCTAAAAATAAATAACCAGTGGATAAGCAGATCTGATGCTCTTTATATTTGCTCTTATATCCTTCCACTGACATGATGCTATCTGCCCACAATTTTTCCTACTTCTGTATCCTCTGCGTCTTAGCAGTGTAGAGACTCGACTAAGCTCTAACACTCTTTTCCATCTGTTATGCAGTTCATTTTTTGTAGGTCCTGAGGGCGCTTTTTATCTCCTGCTGCAGGATCATTATCGTGCGACATGTGTCTATATTAGATGGTATGTTGCACTCAGCAGTCTCCTGGAACGGGAAAAAAAAAGGGCTGGTGTCTTTTACAATCTACTCCTTAGAAGCCACTATTGTCAGTGTATTAAAAAAAATGTGGGGATGGAGCTTTACTAGCAACTCAACGGTGTATTGCAAGATCATTGGATCCATTCGACTCAGAATTATGTGAGAATGGAGAGAATAATAACTTGTACCTTGAAATTTTGCTGATGGTTGCATTCTAGTATCTTCTAAATATTAGACATATAGCTAGTGTTAATAGTTTGTATTGGCCTGTATGACCTCTTACTGCTCCAAAATGCAGGCTGTCAGATGTAAGAAAAAGGATATTTGGATTCACAAATTGATGCAGATGCTCTGACGTGATATGCACTTCTGTTCAATATGGTCTAGAAGCCTCTGCCTCGAAGCTGCTCTGTAAATTTGTAATGTCTAGCTTAACAGTTCACAGGACAACCTGGGACCCAGTCTACTTTCACAGGCGCAAGGATGAATATCTGTGCCTAACTTATCTATGCACTGCGTCGATGAAATCTTCATTAACAAAACACAGTCACGGCCTAAGGCAGTGCAGTATAGCAATTTCAATTGATAGATGAGCCTTGCAGTAGTTATGTGGATTAACTTTAATATTTGAAGTTCTCAAACAAATTTCTTGATTGAAAGAAAAGGTAACAGCATGATGTAAATAATAACAAGAACAAATGGCGCGGCGCGCGCCTACAAAAAAATCAAACACAGCATGAACAAATCCAGCAGTTTTTACACTAGGGCGCCATATCCAGCACTACGGAACAATTTTTTCCCACAAACACTTAATTTACAGTCTAGCCTCGTACACAACGATTGGAAGGGCTCAAAACAGCCCAATTGTTTGTAGCACTATAAAAGATGATTTATTGCTGCCGAAGAATCAGGCTATAGTTCAGCACTCACATCCAGTTGACCTAGGTTGACTGCTGGTTCCAACATCAATGGTATCTGGCAAGTATCTTCATGCCACAATTTGCACGGGAAACACAAAAACAAGGAGAGTGCCATTAGTATCTGTTAGCGTTGTTAAAAAAGATAACAAGCACCATTCAGTGTTTTAGGAAAGTTAATAAAATAACGAACAGATTTTTTTTTTAAATGAGGTAACTGTTAACAAGTCCAAATTAATTGCTTTAAAAAGATCATCGGATCAGATATTCAGCAATCTTTACTAGCTAATTGCAGTCCAAAATAAGTACTGTACTGTACTGTACTTTAATGGCAAGCTCAGATTCTGATGTGAGAAATTTATCAGACCAGTCAATGTATTCACTGAAAGCAGAAATAAAGGGTGAGTTGTGAAAATAGATATGCTTATCTTTCTGACTTACATCTCTTCCTCTTCCCCACTCTTCAGGGCATTCTTTGCTATGCATTGGAAAGCTTCCTCAACATTAATGCCTTCTTTGGCAGAGGTTTCAAAGTAAGGGATATTCCCTTTCGAGGCACACCATGCCCGTGCCTTTTTCTCTGAAACCTGGAATTCACAAGAAGCGGATGTTTATCTACACAGAAAGGAATAGGTAAAGGGGGGAGTGTTGTGTGACGCATTCAAGATACATACCACTCTGCTATTTCCACCATCCACGTCGACCTTGTTTCCAAGAACAACAAATGGGAAATTCTCTGGGTCTGAAGGGCTTGCCTGCAAATTTTTTCTCAAATCATCATCGTGGATCAGCTTCAAAATAAAATCACAGATTTTGATAGATATGCTTTTCTGCAAGATTGAAAATAAATAGAGCGATACCTGAATGAGGAATTCTTCCCTCCAATTATTAAGGTTATCAAAAGATTTCATCGAATTGACATCATATACAAGAACACAACAATCAGCACCACGATAGAAAGCAACACCGAGGCTTTGGAATCTTTCCTGCCCAGCAGTATCCCAGATCTGCCAAAATAAAAGGATTTGCTAAATGTTTGGGTGCAGCAATCCAACAAAACACTCTAAGAGTTTGAGACACACAGGAGGGTTGACTAAGAATCCAATGGCATGATTGGCAAGCAAGAGAATTTTTTGTTTCTGTAATAACACATGGAATCAAGTTGCACAGGATATACAATAATCAAGTATTGGCACAGGTAGATTGCCAACCTAACGCCATAGGACACGGAATGCACACAGCAATCAATGTGAAAAGCTTCTCCCATGAAGTGGCAGGAACAGTGACCAACTTAGACCCCATCTGGAATCCAATAAATGGGAAGGAATACAATTACTCAAGTTCATTTTAGTCCAGTTGATATAATTGGATAGTGTGAAACAAATTGACATCAAAACTCATGTGAGCTTTTACAAAGACACAATAAGTTCCAAGGAAACTACTTACTGATTTTCTTTTACATGTATTCTATTAGGGATAATATGGAGACTTCTATTCAATTCAATTCAATTCATTTTCGTTTTGCTCTTACAAAGTAACAACGTGAGTCAGAAATCCATTCCAACTCGACACGCCGTAATGATATGAACAGAGTTTTGCAATGTCAGTCAAATTCTTTCAGTTCCCAAAAGTATACACGTCAAAAAAGCATCTATGAACTCCCAAAAGCATACACAATTTTACTACATTACTAAAATTGGAGTCACATCAATGAAATAACAAGGCGCTTAGGCTACTAGCACTACCAACCTGTAAAGTGAAGAGCCTATCTTCAAACTGAACTTCCTTGGTCAAGAAATCAGCTCCAATTGTCGCCTTGTATTGATTGCTAAACTTCTTGTTTACATATCTAAAAGCATTACGTCAAGAAAAACAACACCAAAACAGGATACATCTCGCAGTATAGCATGCAATACAGATTTTTTTTATATACTAAAACAATTACTAGTGAGATAACAACCAGGTCAAAAGGATACTGATTCATCAAAGAGGTCTTTCCTACCCTGCACATCGCGAACAAATTCTATTACTTCATTGAAATCAATCAAAGCAAACAAACATAGGCAGAGGCATTCAAAGTTAATCTAAATCCAAACTACAGATCAAAGCCTGAGAAATTGAGAAAAATCTCGGTACTAGAAAAACGTATAATTCAACCAAATAGATAAACAATTCTACAAATCAGAAAGAAATTTAGGATCTGGAAAGATCCGCCTAGGCAAACCCTAGAATTCAAAATCGAACTAGCAATAGAGGGAGGGGTAGGTAAGGTGACTGACCCGCTGTCTCCGAGGATGATGACCTTCAAGAGAGTTCTTCTACGGGAAGGCATCTTTGTTTTAATCGATTGATCTCTGTTTGGTTTCTGAAAAATAGAAGAGAAGGAAAGAGATTGAAGATTTCTTCTCTTTTCTTTTTTTTGGTGTGTTTAGAGTAGTTCTGAGCAGATCTTCTCTCTGCTAATTACTCTTGCGGAGGAGGAGAAAGGAGACGCTCATTTGTTTTTATATCTCTCTCTCTGTCTTTTCTTTTTTGAGTTCAGCTGAGAGCCTGAGACGGTCGGACTTCCTCTAGTTTATTAGAGCCTGCTTGGTTAGTGAAAGCTGGTAGTGACCTGTAATTTATGGAATCTATTTATTTATTTATTTATTTATTTATCTTGTTTCGGAGAAAGTTCTGGAATGACAGTTCGTTCGGTGACGTATTGTGCTTCGAGTTAACTGCCGTTATTATCATATTAGAGAATTAGCTTAATTTATCTTTTGTATTTTAAGATTGTCACAAGAATGTCGTTACAGTTTTAATTGTTTTTAATGTGTTTTTATATTTTAGATTAGTTTGTGAATATTTTTATATAAAATATGAAATACTCTTATTTGAAAAATTCAAATCTATCTAATTCAATAATAAAATAGCCATTTGCCTGGGGCGATTTTTGAAGAACTACCGTTGCTTTATAAGTTTGTCAAGATTACTTTAAGGAAATTGCTGAAAATCCAAAGAAAATCAT
>Ga0325414_1006334_pt1 | contig 12534 bp, 5 predicted proteins | sample PopdelMetagenome_8_FD_206183 | JGI IMG/M metagenome (GOLD analysis project Ga0325414, IMG submission 206183) | Populus deltoides microbial communities from Bellville, Georgia, United States - Leaf-PdKOR-R3 | ecosystem: Host-associated > Plants > Phyllosphere > Phylloplane/Leaf | place: USA... | reverse complement strand
AACCCTCCGAGCCCCCATGGCGATATTATCTTACCAACAACACAATAAGATCGAAGACAAGCTTCAGATTATAGATTATAGTATTATACCAAAAGAAAACGATAAAACACGGTAAAAATAGTAATTTTGTAAATTTCTTCAATTATTTACTATAGCGGATACTATAAGGATGGTGAAATTATAATTTTCTAAATTTTTACTATAGCAAAGACAAATTTCTAATTTCTAATTTTTTCCCTTTATATTTGGCATATTTATTACTTTATACATAGCTTATTACCATCATCCCTTTTTGTTATTTTATTAATTTTTAAAAGAAAAATTTCCTTTTTTTCCTTATTTTTTTTTAAATTATTATTTCTTATTATTAACACTTGCAATATTTATCACTATACATTTATAGGTTTGCTCGCATGAACCTTTATTTTTTTCCCCTCTATTAATGGAGTGGACGACACTCTACACTTGAAGGGCTGCGGTCGTGGACCAAACACACAGACAAAGATTGTCAGGTGTTTTTTTATTTTTATTTTATAATTTTGTTTTTCCAATTGATACTTTTTTAATATGTAATTTTTAAAATAATTTTTTATTTTTCATTTAAATTAATATCTCTTATCTCATATTTGTTTTAAATTGTCTTTTAATTTTTTTAAATAACATTTTTTTAATTATTTTATATTTATTTAATGTTTTGAAAAATTATTTTAATTCATCTATATTTTTTATGTTTTATATAAATAAAATTTATTATTAAAAATAAAAATTATTTATTACTATAAGAAACAATGACCTTTAAGATAAAAAAAAATTAAAAAATTGTGTGCATCAAAGGAAAATGTTAAGGGTTAAATATCATATTTATCTATCTTTTATTTTTATAAAAATTATTATCCTTTTATTTTAGAATTTCATGGTCAATAACAATTATTTATCTGTTTATGCATTTTAAAATTTGTTTTGTTTTGTTTTACATAAATAATGTCTTTATATTGTGATTAATAAAATCACAATATAGTGAACTGCACTTATAAATTATTTTATTTTTATACTATGTTAAAAATAAACTTGTGATCTTATTTGTCTTTATTAATATATATATAATTATTATTTTATTTTATTATATATAAGTATTAACTTTTAACTTACAATTATATTTTTATTTAATGTTAAAAAATATATCATCAACACCTACACATTTATTTTCTTGCTTCAGAAAAAAGTATTATATGACCATGACGAGGCAAGTCAAATAGATACATGAGGTAATATATATTTTTTTGTTATATGTATTAATATAAATAGTTCTTGATTTATTTAATTAAATATATGTATAAGTTTTTTGATTAATGATTATAATTTGTTAAAATAAAAAAATATTAAAAAAATATATCAACCCGCAACAAAGAGCCAATAAAAAAGGAAGTATATCTCTAGATATTTTGTTCTTAGACAATTTTTTTTATTTTAGTTTTATCTTCATGTCTCATTGATACTTCCGTTATAATTCTACAATAATAATAAAAAAAAAACAAGTTCTTACAAAACGATGTTTTTTGTTTTTTTATAAATTCAATTTGAGTGGAAGTCATAATCAAATAAGAACCGAAAAACTTAATTCAGAATTCTGAAACTCATTGCTCAAGAAATAAAATAATACACAAAAATTGTTTCACGATAAAATTGTAAATATTTGTATAGTTAGAGGGCCTTATTCGAGGTTCGTGCAAGAAAAAATATCTGCCAAGGTGCAACGACGTCGCATCCTCAACTCCCTTGTTCGAGGGAGTCTCACCGCCACAAACAATAAACAAATAAAAATATCCGTACCAGTCCGTTACAAAGTAAGAAAGAAACCGAGAGAGAGAGAGGGGAGGAGTGACGCTGTAAAAGTAATGATGACAATAGACCGAAAAAAAAAAAAAAAGACATCCTAATAGCCTGACATTTTTCACATTTTAAAATCTCTTACAATTATTGTCTTTTCCTTTCTCTTTACTAAGCCTGTCTGATTATGATCTCTACAAGATAACAAATCTTGATGCCCCGCAAAAATTTTTATCATCGTTGTTGCAAAATCACTCAAGCCTACCCGAGATCCAACACTCAAAGCTTCAGCCAACCTTGCAAGGATCCACATCCTTGCAGATTATGGCGCAAAATTGACTGGTGATGGAGCTGGAAGTTGTCGAAATGGGAGGATTTTTTGTGATGTTTTGAGGGTCAATTTCGAAAGAAAATGGCTTTGGTTTCTGGCAGGAATTGATTGCTGTTTTGCATGTTCTTGAGAGGGAATTCTAGCTTTAAGATTTTAACATGAGCTCTGATGTGGCTTAGCGAATTGTGAAGAAAGTTTGTTTTTTTGGATAAGGAAATCACATAAAACGAAAAAAGGTCAGTTCTTTTTTTCATTTTTGGAAATGTTCCCTTTTTGTAACTTTTGAATAATTGCTAGTTAGAATTTAATGGCTACATTGCGTTTACGTTTCTAGTTAGAAAGTTAGAAACCCATCTTTCTTTGCAGGTGCTTTTGGACCGAAATGATAAAAAGTTGAGTTAATTTTTGGTGCGTTGAATGCTTAGCTTTGTAATCGATCTTTACGTGATATTGTGGCTATGCCAAGTGGCCTTGATTTTTTATGAAGACAGCCTAAATACTCACAAGTTGGATTAAAATATAATGGGCCATTATTGGCATTTGAAGGAATGTAAGTAGTTGAGAATGTTTTTGGTTTTTCTAAGCGACTCTGTTTGAATTGAATGAATGTTGCAGGGAATGGCAGCTCCAGTTGAGCCTCCAAATGGGGTTCGGATTCAGGGGAAGCATTACTATTCCATGTGGCAAACTTTGTTTGAGATTGACACGAAATATGTGCCGATCAAGCCTATAGGTCGAGGGGCTTATGGTATTGTGTGCTCTTCTGTGAATAGAGAAACTAATGAGAAAGTTGCGATTAAAAAGATACACAATGCTTTCGAAAACCGTGTTGATGCGCTGAGAACTTTAAGGGAACTGAAGCTTCTTCGGCATCTTCGACATGAAAATGTGATTGCTTTGAAAGATGTGATGATGCCTAACCAGAGAAGAAGCTTTAATGATGTTTATCTGGTTTATGAACTCATGGATACGGATCTGCATCAAATTATCAAGTCTTCTCAAGCACTTTCTAATGATCACTGCCAATATTTCCTATTTCAGGTATATACGTGCTGTCCAGTAGTGGAGCACGTTCTTCTTTTAGACTTGTTTTGGTAGAGAGTTTGAAAGAAAGGGGTTAATCTGTGCAAGACAGTCTTTATTATTGGTAGTTTTTGCGGTAACCAGATATTGAAATGTTTTGTAAATTGCTTGAGCTTGCTTGGATTTGGGTAAAACTTTCATGCAATTATTTAAGAGCTGCAGCAAATGTGGAGTTTCCAGATTTTTCTTTTATGGCCTCTCAATCTATTATTACTTGGCTTTGGCTAGTAGCAATTATCCCCGGTCAGATGTAAGCTTTGCATGTTACAACTGGGAAATGTGTTAGTATGCTTTGATGTGTGTTGTTCTTGTACTAATAGCATTCCTGTCAACATCATAATTGTCCTGTCTAGTTTATGATTTAGCTTATGAGGTAATGATTAACTCAGTGTTTAGATGTATGGTTCACTTGTCGCAACTGGGGTATGATACTGATATAGAGTTGTGCTAGCATAATTCTTAACATTTCCTGAGTAGATGTTCTACATGCTCTTTTTTTTTTGTTACCCTTAAGTATTTCTTAATGCAAGTTGCTGGTTTGAGATTGGAATCAGTTTATCTGATCTTCCATTTCACTTGAACGAAGATTTGAAAGATCTTCATAGCGCCAATTTAAATTTTTAGGATACCAATCTTCAGATTTTCTTGGACAGTACTTTAATCTTCTACATTGAGCATTCTTTTCAGGAGGCTTACGTTTTTAGTGCTTAGGTTCCAACATTCATGATCTTAGGAGGTCCCACAAAATCGTTTTATTTTTCTCGTGGTATTATGATAAACTGCTTGTGTAGTTAGTCCTGTTCCTGCAGCGAGATATCTGGCAATAGAGTCCTGGGAACTTGGTTTCATGCTGTAAAAATGTGGAATATTTGAACAATACCATTTCACGTCACGTTTCGCCTTTGAAATTTTTTTCTACTTTTGACTTGGATCGCCATCCTTTTGTATTATTATTTTTTCACCATTTAAATATTTTCCTGTTCTTTAGGCTTTCCATTTCCATTGCATGGTGACACATTTTGTGGCATCCAAATGATATGTTTTCTAGGTCTAAGAGTCCTTACGATTCTTACTTCTTCATGCAGTTGCTTCGTGGTCTGAAATATCTTCACTCAGCAAATATTCTCCATCGTGACTTGAAGCCTGGAAACCTTCTCATCAATGCGAACTGTGACCTAAAAATCTGTGATTTTGGGCTGGCACGCACTAGCAATGGCAACAACCAGTTCATGACTGAGTATGTTGTCACTCGTTGGTATCGAGCGCCAGAGCTCCTTCTATGCTGTGATAATTATGGGACATCAATTGATGTCTGGTCTGTAGGATGCATCTTTGCAGAGCTTCTAGGTCGGAAGCCTATCTTCCCTGGCACAGAATGTCTCAATCAGCTTAAACTTATCATCAACATCCTCGGAAGTCAGAGTGAGGAGGATCTTGAATTTATTGATAACATGAAGGCAAAGAAATATATCAAGTCACTTCCTTATTCACCTGGGACTCCCTTTTCCCACCTTTATCCTAATGCACATCCTTTGGCAATTGATCTGCTACAAAAAATGCTTATTTTTGACCCATCAAAGAGGATCACTGTCACTGGAGCACTGGAACACCCTTACATGTCTCCACTATATGATCCCAGCTGCAACCCTCCAGCTCAGGTCCCAATTGATCTTGACATAGATGAGGAATTGGGGGAAGAAATGATACGAGAGATGATGTGGAAGGAGATGCTTCTTTACCATCCTGAGGCTGCAGCGGCCAATGGTGAGGTGTGTGCTCCTAATCTCGTCTGTTAATTCTGCTGGCCTAAGAGGGTTGCTATTTTGCTTAAACCAAGGAAGTTTTGGTTGGTGTTACTAGTTCTTTTGTTCATGCTGTATTTCTCTTCTTGTTTCAATAAGCTTAAAGAAGCACGCACCAACCTACGCTGGCTGTGCATGATATGACTAATTTTTGTTTTAAGAGTGTGTTTATGAGCTTGAGCTCTGAAAATTAGGTGGCCCTTTCGGTTTGTATATAGGTGTGTTTATGTACGTTTCTGGGAAAACTTCCTTTGTAAATGTAGTGACTGAAGATGTGTGCCGAGACTATAATTATGACCTAGTTTCATGAGGAAAAAATCTCCCTAATGGGTGCCAGGCAGTGAGCTTCTAGTTCTACCTTGCTTTTTATCCATGTAATGAGCAAACATGTACTGGTAATAAGGTGGTAAGTTATAGCACCTCTTAACCTATATTTCTCCTGTCTGCGTATTTCCTTTTTGTACCTTTTTTCTGGGTCATTTGGCTAGAACTATAAGCCCATTAGTTGGTGCTCTCTTCCAGGTGAGGTATCCAGTCTGAGTTCCATTTTTATCATCACTGAACCAGAAAAAATATACTGCCGAAGAAGAGGAGTGCTCGAAAATGTGATTATAGCAGGAGGTTGCGTGAACCTTGTTTCAGGCCCTTGACTTTTGTTAGTTGGACAATATAAGTCGCAAGGCCTGAGCCTATTTTTTGGCCTTTTGTTGTGAACCGGGCTGGTAGGAATCGGACCTTTTCTTCCTCTCCACTGGGTCGAGGCCTCAAAGGTTCAAGTTTTCAGGCTTGATCTTTCGGAGAAGTTAAGCCCCTGTACTCCTACTACCATTGGGCTATGACGATCTTTTGTACATGGCACAAACACATGCAATAGAACGCCTTCGTCATGTAGAGCGCGATAAATTGGTTGATCTTCTGTTTTCAAGTTTTGAGAGCAAATTGGTGCTCTATTGATCCGGGTAGATAAATTCAGTACATTGGAGAAAATTAAGGCTTGGCTGCCTATGATTTGTATTTTCAAGCATAGTAATGAAACCTGGTGCTACCCGTTAATTAGTTACTCGGCTCAAGGGTTGGTTCAAAAGTTTGATGGGTTAATCAGAGAATTGATTCGAGTTAATTAATTCCGAGTTGACTTCTCTTAAACACCATGCTCGGGCCAGGAACGGGGACAGGGTGGCAGGTCCCGGGTCAGGCTGGGCTTAATAAGTGTGCTTTCAGGAACGCCTAAAACATACAAATATAAAACCAAGTTTCATTATAATGCCTTTCAAGGGCATCGCCAGCACTGTTCATCTGCTTGGCAGCTGCACTGGTTTTGCAATGTGTCAGATTATCCAGCTGGGCACCTTTCAGGTTTCAACTAACCACCAAACATTTTTTTGTGAGGGGCCACCTTTGTCGACCACTTAAACGAGAAGAACTTCATCTACAGTAACTAAACAATCATGCATCTGTTGATCAGTTCACGCGTGCTAGAGAGATTATATATATATATATATATATATATATATATATATATATATTGGTTATTGTACCACCATGCTGATAGTTTATGTAAATATCTAACATACTAGACTCGTATAAGTTTGCTGTGCCTGTGCTAGTTTGCTGTGCATGTGTGCCTGTGCTATGGGACCTTCTGCAGTATACTTGCAAGTCTACTGTATGGTTCTTTAAATCTTGTAGTAGAAACATACTATGACAATTTCTGAATGAATTAGGTGATGAAAGTCTGAATTAATCAAAATGCTCATATGGTACACAGAAGTTACCTTATCTGTGTGTGTATGCATTTGTATATACAAGGTAAGAGCGATGCATGCTAGATATAACAAAACTTTCCAACGAATAAATCACAAATAGAAACATTAATGGCATCTGTTTCAATCCCATCCATGGTCATTTATTTTATATGTTTGTTCGTGATTTATATATTAGATTTTTTTTCTTCTTGTTAATCATTAATTACTGGATAAGGTAAAGAAATGTATTAAAAATCAATAACATAAATAATATCTTAATTTCTCACTTAACAACTTAAAGTTTTGAGTTAAAATGTTTCCTTAACATTTTAATTAAAAGTTTATTAATTAAATATTCATGAGTTTAAATCTCATCAATTTCTATACAAGAACTTTCGCTTAAAACAATATATTTAAAAATAATAAAAATATTCTAAGATCTTATCTAATCATTTAAATTTTTATGTTTAGATTGTTATTTTACATAATGGTTAACTAGAATATTTCAAAGGAGATTTTCACACAAGCTAGGCAATATAATCTATTTTTTTGGTACTATTAGAATATTGAGAGCAGAGCCCTAAGAGATCAAAGAGAACTGGGTAACAAAATCAGTGAGGACTAACTGAGTTTAGATTCGAGTGGCGCAGAAGGGGTACCACCAATTGAATGGAAAAGAAAAGGAACGCGGCACGTAGTGTTTGACCTATTCTGTGTCGAGACATACTGTGACAATATTTGAATTCCCAAAGAGATCACGTTTTGATACCCCATTAATTAAGAATGGTAGATAATCGAGAGAGATTTGGCTGGCACCATGAGAAGCTTCTTGGCTCCCACTGAAAAACAATGCTTTTATGTATAGTGGTTCAAGATCGCTGGAGTCTTTTGTCAGCTTCTAAAGCCTTTCTACTACCGTGTATGCATACAAGTAATTTAACAGTAGACAATTAGACATGATTTTCGACATCGAGCAGCCAGTTTTGGACTAGCTTCGGCAAAGCTTTTAGGGTTCTCCGTTACTTTGATTGACAGATTGCATGTACAATTAATGGAAAATGCATGAATCTTGAGTCATCGTTGAATTATTTTCTTCTTGTCTTCCACTCAACTGTTCATATGCTTTTAGACACTTTCAGCAGCTAGACGGAACCAGAAAACTAGTTTTCACACGCTTGGAATGTGATTCTTAATTAAAATATTGAAATTTAACTTTCTTGGTAAGCACAGGAGGGTACAAATTGGAATCAAATCATGATCTTCAATAAACTAACCAACCTGAAAGAATTTGGAAAAGTCATTATCTTTTCTTTGATAAATTGTATTTCAAGTTTTTAATATACTGATCGATCGATGTAGGTTCCTTTCACACCAGGGTTAGAGTTTAAAAGTAAATTTAAAAATAAATTAATTATAGATTCCCTTTTCCTCTTGTTCATGTTCTGTAAAAAAATTTAATTGAAACATTAATTTGAGCAACTTTTTTAAGGAAAAAAAACTTTAAAGTAGCATTATAGAATCTGGCTTTGGTCGGGGCCTTGTTGGTTGGTGTATCAGTTATTAGAGAGACCAATTAATATTTCCTTGTTTACAATTACAGAAGACAAAAAATATCATCTTCTTGCTTTTAGTTAGTTGTCTGGAGCACTTCGCATTTAATTTAACTTCGCATACTCGCATCTCTCTTCCTTATAAAAATTATTAGCACCCTAGCTAGATGCTTGGCTAGCTAGTTTGATTATGATACATCCATGTATGGAGAATATATCATCCTAATTAATTTAAATTATGCTGACCAAGAGCTTTTCTGACAAAAACGTATTTTATATATATATATATATATTCGCACGTATACAAGCAATGAAGGAAATAAATAGAATTTGTATCAATTAAATTTTGCTGCTTCTGGTCTTCATACCATTAATGAATCGAAGTTGCCTTCAAGGCCAAGGTTAATTTTATGAGGAATTAATATAGGTGATGCGACAGCTTTCTCTCGTTGATACGAAAGTGGAGAGCGAGAAGGGAGACTCCCCACAAGATGATAAATCTCGATCAGGACAAGAGCATTTACCTAATGCAAATCTGAGACTGATGAACTGTAGCTAGTCATAGCTATATATGGTGTGGTGCTGCGCCCCAGCTCTAATATCTTCCCCTAATCTTGCGATGGCCGCCTTAACACTGTTGCTCCATGCACAAGAAATTGTTTTAATGATATGTTTAGTATATTGATGCGGTTTAGATGGAGATCATTCTTCTAAGCAGATTGTAACTTTAAAAACTATTTGATTTTTATTATTTGAATCTGTTTTTTTTTTTCATTAATTTTTAATTATGATAAAAAACTGAGTTTAAAAAAATTGCAATTTATAATTCCTTATTTTAAATTTATTTTTTCAATCTACAACTACAAAAGCTGGTAGGGAAGCCAAAAACACAATTAGGGAGGAAAGGAACACGATCTGCTTTTAAGATGATGTTATTTTTGAATTTTTGAAAGCCTTAAAGAGGATAAAGGTGAAGACTGACGGGTGCTTTTACCATGCACTCTAAGGGCTCAGCTAAAGCAGCCTGTGGGCTAAAGATATTGTTTCAACTCAAGTCGAAACGATGAACAAATGATCAGAAAGTAAAAGAAGTAGGAAAAGTAAAGGCTGGCAAAGGAAAATCATTGCTTCATGGATACAAAAAATAAATTCTCACTGGTCTGACGGCTGACCCTACCAGACCGACCATCATTAAAATTTGGCATGCTATATATCTCCTGCCCCCAACCGCAGCAGCGTTCTTTGAATCAAAATGGAGGAAAACTAAAAGCAAAAGCAGCGCGTTATTTTACGCACGTAGAATGCATGGAATTTTGGCATCTCAGGCTGCCCTTTTTTTTTGGCTTTTAAACCACGAAACTCGCTGTTGATTTTGAGCCATGACCACCACTTGAATGAATATATGATGTGTATCATTGAAGTCTAGAACCAACAGCAGCAGAGCTAGGAAAAGATAGAGGCTTCTAGATATTTTGTGAGAGTGCGATACAAAAAACGAAAAAAAATAATTAAAAAAAAGAGAGGCAGAGGATAAAAGACAGAGGATAAGATAAGAAGTAGCACTGATGATAATGATAGAGCAAGAACAGAATCACCGGAGGATTTTTGTGGGGGTTGTGATGAAATTCTCAGTTTTCCGCTGAAATATTTATTCCATAAAGTCGGGATCTGTAAGGGGTGACATCTAAAATGAGCTGTGAGCAAGGTATTCATGGAAACGAGAATATTCGTTTGGCACCACAAGATTCTAGCCACGTATAACATGGTGGTCTAGCTCAGAGCCATTGTCATGGGTCATCAGGATTAGGCTCGTGGGGCTATTGTTAATTGGCAAACACTTTTTTTTCTTTTCTTTTGTGATGGGAACTTGGATTTGTTTCGTTGTTTCCTATACACCGCGAGAGGCTTCATCTATCAAAAAGGAAAGCCGTGGAGTAATGTGGACTGCAGAAGACTGTTGATCTCAGCAATTTATCAAGCATTCAAGGCAGTCGTACCCATTACTGAAGAAAAAACCTCAAATTAACCAGTCTTCCAAATTATCTATTGATGTCCCATATATATAGTAGTTTCCAAACAAAATTTCTAAATATATATATGCAGTTTGGATGGAAAATATTAAAAATTAATATATAGACGCATCCATGCATGTTGAAAATTGAGAAATATGCATTCACACGAGGATTCAATTGAGAAGTTCTAACTGGTAGGGAGTTAAATTGAAGACAGTTTTAGTTTGGAGACCAATTGAAAAATGATGGATAATTTCAGGGATCAACTTGAGGAGAAAAAATAACAAGTAGAAACGGGGAAAACATAGTGGAGGCAAAAGCTCAAGTAGAAATGGGGAAAGCATTCGTGGAGGCAAAAGCTCAGTCAACCTCCATACCTGATGGAAAGACTAAAATGGCGTGCCAAGCTGTGCCAACCAAAGGTGATTGATGTGCTAATTTTTCTTTGGTCTAGTCGCTGTGCTTTTCAGAAGTAAGTACAAGTAGGAATTCTTTAACCTTTCTGAGACATGCCGAGCACTTGAGTTTGAACCAAGGTTGGAATCTAATCACACACACCCTTTAAAGGACTCTCTGCTTCGCCATAGCTTTCACTAGTTAATCAGTTTTTTCAATTTGCAGTGAAGATGATCAAGCAACTTAATTTCCCCTTGTAATATCAAATATAGCTTCATCAATCGGGATCTTTCAATTATGAAATCGCTTAACCAACAGAAAGAACACTTTTAAAAAGTTTTTGACCCCAGCAGGGAGACTTGCCAAAGTAACCTTAGTGCCTTAGCTCAGAACTAACCCATGAAGATCCAGTACCCATGTGTGGCGCCTTGATTTTGGCACAGAACTGGCCTTTCCGGACCAACTTGCTAACAATGTGGCTTTACTTTCAGGCATAAACCTTGCAGTTCTTATGTGTTGTTCTATCTTAAAGGGTCCACATTCCATGTCACCAACAGCAATTCGTGGTAAAGCATATCCCGACTTTATGCCACTTCAACAATTATTAAGGTGATATTGATAATTTTAGTAACCCAATGTCTCTCTCAATTAAAACCAGTGGGACGTTCATAATGCTATACGGTAAGATTTAATGCAGTATACTTCGTAGTCGCATCCGATTTTTGTTTTATTTGACCCTTCTATAATATTGGGTCTATTCCTTTTGGAACTTTCTGACAGGGAAGATGCTATTTCACCTTGCATGATTCAATTGGCGAGCCTAGCTGCCTAGGCCATGATCAGATCCTGGTGCTTAGAAGGGGTGGTCATTATCAAGATAAAAATGCTCCGGCAGGAGTTAAAATGAAACAATTAGTGCAAGTTGTAAGAACAGACATACTATAATATAAGTTACAAAAAAGAATCATAGGAAGATCAGATGAGATTCCTATCATTGATGTCTTTTCTCCCTTTCCTTTTACTTTAGTGATGGGAGCTCGATGTCTATTGCCTAGCTCTTTTCTTATATTGGAAGTGAAGAAAGAACTACCGATATAAGTTAAAAAGTTAGGTCATCGCTCCATGTCAAAAGCATGAAAGATGTCAATTTTGCCCAATAAAACACCTCCTCTCTTTAATTTGCTTATTTATGCTTTAACTTTATTGAGGTCACACAGTTCATCACAAACCCACTAAATTTTCATTTCCACTTTTATGTTTTGATGTCTCTCTCTAATACAAAAATTCATTTTGATTTTGCCCCCAAAGCTTCATGTCAAGGATGTTAAAACCTTATTCAAGATTTGTGAGAATTACGGTGAAGATTTTAGTATTGAAAAAGTCTCCAAAAACATCTAAAAAGATATTAATTTAATATATTTTTAAATAAAAAATACTTTTAAAACATATTCATCCATAGAAATAAATCTCTTACGATAGAGTACAAATCCCATTAAACATCCTGTCGGGAAAGAAAAATATTCTCGAGACGGTATGAGGTTTTTTCATGCGTTAATGATTTTAGGTAGTTGGCAATCTTGAAAGAGGTTGTAATTAAGTTTCATATACATGGAGTTAGGTCTCCTGTGCTTCGATCAGCGACAGGAGCGCATTTAAGCTCAGATTGACAAAAGGCCCCATGCAAAATACTGGGCACCCTCGAGGCAAGCCGAATACCCCAGTTCCTAATTGAATAATATTCTTCACGTACAGCATCAGAATTATAATCAAGCTACTTAGACAGATCGA
>Ga0325414_1006333_pt1 | contig 12536 bp, 9 predicted proteins | sample PopdelMetagenome_8_FD_206183 | JGI IMG/M metagenome (GOLD analysis project Ga0325414, IMG submission 206183) | Populus deltoides microbial communities from Bellville, Georgia, United States - Leaf-PdKOR-R3 | ecosystem: Host-associated > Plants > Phyllosphere > Phylloplane/Leaf | place: USA... | reverse complement strand
AAAAAAAACAAAGATATTTTGAACGTTTTTAACCGAATCATGAAAACCCTCAATTTTATAAATCAAGGTTACTGTTCCCAAAGCTATAAAAACCATAATTAATTGAACAAGGTAAGAGGAATTGGACAAAGAAGCTCAAGCACAGATGATTGAGGAGCTGTGTAAGTGGAAACTTGTTGCTGGTGATGTGTTTAGAGAACCAGATTGCTCAAAGCTTCTCTGTGTTATGGTTGGAGATGCCGGTAGTTACTACTGGTTTTTTAGCCCTTGGTTCCACGTCGCCAGCTTCACGAGGGATCGATGCTGCTGATAGGGATGATTTTACTGTATCTTTTCCTGGGTATTGTGGTAGGCTATGTCGCAGTCCGTTTGCGGAGAGCCATAGAAGGAGCTCCAGAAGGAAGAAGGTCTATTTCTTGGTCGATTGCGTGCTTACTCCCTGGAATTGTCTTCGTTATCCTTACAATATTTCTGAACTTCATTAATCTCTAGGGAAGCCATAGCACTGGTGCAATTCCTATCTCCTTGTATTTTGTCCTTTAGACCCCTTTGGTTTTGCATTTTAGTGCCACAAACTCTTTTGGAACGATTCAAAGGGACATGAGCCAAGGCCATTCAGTACCCAGCGAGAACAAACCAGATACATTAGGAAGAAGAACCTTCCTTGTATAGCAGACATTTCAAGCTTATTCAAAACACACCCCACGTGGGAGGAGGAAGAAAGAAGAAGGAGGTATAGCAAAGATGTGTTGGTAATCTTATGGCTGTTTTTGTCAGTTCGTGTCGGTAATTTTAGGTTTGTTCTTGCATGATTTTCAGTGAAGAATTGTTGCTTTGGAATTATTTTTACAAATTTGTTTATTTAATGCTAGTTATAATGGTTTTTGAAATGGTAAGCAACACTAGAGAATTATTGTTTTTGGTTGAAACCATGAAGAACTCTTTTTACTTTTTTTTTTTAATTTTTTAGTTATTAAAGATATTTTAATCATTAAAATTATTATAATAATAAATCTGTAAATAATAGTTGATATAGCACGGTAAATAATAGGATGATTATTTTTTGTTCGATTTGGTTTTTATCAAAAAAAGTAATCAAATCAAAATTTTTTTAAAAAAACTGAAATTGGTTCAAACCGATCGGTTTAGGTTCGGTTCGGTTCGGTTTTTTAGGATAAAAACCGGTTTGGCTCGGTTGTTTTTTTTGTTTTTTAGGTTTGAGTTCAGTTTGATTTTTTCGGTTTTAAATTTATAAAATCAAAACCAAACCAAATTGACAGTTTTTTTAAAATTTTAATTAATTTTTTTTATAATTCAAAATTTTCAATTATCTTAATTTTCTTGATTTTTTTTAATTTTTTTCTCGCACCTAGTACATAACCTAGATTACTCTATGACATCTATGTGCATAAAACAAGGGGACAAAGTTTTGGAGTTTCATTCCCATTTCTCCAGTCCGTCCCTATCTACTAAAGAAGCATCGGTTTCTCTCTCATTCTCTCTCACCGTCCATTTTCTTGAGTTTCAGCTTCTACTCACTAAAAAATTGAAAACACAGTTTTTGAATAATAATAATAAGAATAAAACGTAAACTCCCTAATTTAACGCTCTAGTCTGCAATCAAAATCCAAAACCAAAGCTTTCCTCATATTCTCTCATTTAAAGCAAAACCCATTTCTCCTCTGTTAAGAAAAAAGAAGAAGAGAGCAATGGCGTCGAATATAGGGATGATGGACAGTGCGTATTTTGTCGGGAGGAATGAGATATTAACATGGATCAACAATAGGCTTCAGCTCAATCTCTCTCGTATTGAAGAGGTCTTCTTTTCTTTTCTTTAGGAAATATATTTGTTTGTCTCAGTTTGAGGGAATGTTGGCCTTTTGTGATTACTGTTCTTCTTTTAGGAATTTGGAACATTTTCATGAAATGGGTTCTTGTTTATAAGCGTTTTCCAGTATTTTTCTTAAGTTAATTTTCTGTTACGGAGAATTAACCAAAATGGGATGCTCTGATTTAAATTATCTAATTCTGTGTTCGACTTGGTTCTGAAATCAGCTTTGTCTACAGGATTGTTAATTTTTACAAGTACTTTGGATTTCTTGTGTTTTAAGGCTGAGTTTAAAATCTTTAGATATGGCTTTAGGACTAAAGAGTGCTCTTCGAATGAGATGTATTTCACATCATGCCTTTTTAATCCCTTATTTTCTAATGTTATTCGTGTGTGTCTAGGCTGCTTCCGGTGCTGTGCAGTGTCAGATGATGGACATGACTTATCCAGGAGTTGTACCGATGCACAAGGTAACAGAATTCTGCCTCGGACATTTTTATTTTTAATATTTTCCTTGTCGTTTGGTTAAGTATTGCAATTATAGAATGCCTTCCTCTACATTTCAGTTTCATTTGTTGTAGGTGAATTTTGATGCAAAGACAGAATATGATATGATCCAAAATTACAAGATTCTGCAAGATATATTTAACAAGTTAAAAATTGAGAAGGTACTAATTTCAACTTTCATGTGTAAGATAAATTTTTCGCTTTGCTTTATGTGTAGAGCTTTTCGATGTTCAGATACATTTCTATTAATTTTACTGAATCGCCATGTCCATATAAACCTTGGGCTCCTAGTTTGATTCTCAGCAGGAAGCTTCCGCTGACTAAAATATGAGAATGTAATTTCCATCATATGATACGGTTTCGATATATAATTTGCAGCATTCTGCTTCTTGTGTTTATACATTTTCCCATTCTTGCATGTTACCATTTGGACCATTACTTCCTTGGTTGGATCAACTATATGAGTTGGCATTATAGTAAGCCTGTCCAAAGGCAGAGTTGGATGGGAGATTCTTGGAATTTCTGATTCAGGTTTGTTTCAGTCTGATCAATTCTAGGCCCAGAAAATTGAAGATGGTGAGCTTGGTTTAAGTCAACAAAGTCAGGAAAAAAAAACATAGAGGGAGAAGCTAAACATTGTTCATGTTTCAGCAAATGGTGACATTATTCCACCCCTCCATTTTGAACTCTCAACAGCCCTTCCCAACTTATCCATCTAATAGGCGGATGCAAGCAGAAAATGATCAAAGATCGCAAGAAGGCTATCTCTGGCTTCTAACATCAGAGAAAAGACAAAGAACTTCAAGGGCGAAATGAAAAAGGGGTAATGGGAATCAAAGGTTAAGAAGTATACTTCAACTCACAAGTATAGGCTCATTCTCAATCACAATAGTGGCCTCTCAGTTGTATTAGCGATACATATAGAGATATGATTGAGCTTGTTGATTGTGTTGTTAACATGTGAGTTGAAGGTGTGTGTTTTTAGTTAACAGTGTTGATATTCTTCAAGGTTCTAACATGAGTGAGGAGACTGGGTACAGTTTTTCTTTTTTCTTAATAATAGAACCAAGACACTATATTTTCCTTGACATCCCTTCTCTTTCGATCTACATGGCAGCATCTTGAAGTTAACAGGCTTGTTAAAGGGAGGCCATTGGACAACTTGGAATTCTTACAGTGGCTGAAACGATACTGTGACTCTGTGAATGGTGGCATCATGAATGAGTATATCACTTTTACATTCTTCACCCTTCCATTTATTTTAGCTCTCTTGAAATTGTTTTTTTCATTTGCTCTAGTCTCTTACATACTTTTTATTGAACATTTTTGTTTCTAAAAGGAACTATAACCCATTGGAACGGAGAAGTAAGGGTGGGAGGGACCGTAACTCTAGGGGTTCTCAGAAGAACACAATACCGCAGCAAGCAAGCAACATGCATAACTCTTCCTCTGGTTACACAGTTGACCTGAACAAAATGTCTGGTAAATATGCAGCACGTGATATCTTCCATATCCTTGCCTCTCTTTTTTATTTTGCCTTCATTTTGCTTTAATCCTTTGTTGTTTAATGCATGTTGCTACAGGGCAAAAGCAAGGGAGGGGAAGTGCTGTGGTAGGTGAGGCAAATTCTTCGGAGGAGATTCAAGCTTTGTCCAAGGAGGTATTGGATTTATTTTATTTTATTTTTTTTATTGTTTTTGAAACTGCAGCGAGTCAAAATCCCCTTGCATTTAGTTTCTTTGATATATGCAGATTGTTATCATGCACTTTAGAGTTTAGATGGTCAATTTGGCAGGGAGATGAGCAAGTGTTTTACACAGATGGTAGCGATTGAAATTTTTCAATAACCGCACTAGCTCTACTTTGTAGTCATAGTTCTCATATGGGGAAACCTCAATTTAATTCCTACCAGATTACCTCATTATGAGTTGAGTTCTAAACCTTTTGATTTTATCAATTTTGCCCCAACATTAGAAAATATCACTCTTCTATTTATCCACCTGTAATAATAGTTAAAAGATTCCATCTAATTTGCACGTGCTCTGAAGTGTTTTATTCCAAGGATTTTAAAATAAGCTCTAATTTTCCCTAAAAGACAATCTTAATGTTAAATAATACTATTTTTTTCTATTTTCCTCTCCATTTTGCTATCTTGTATAAAAGAGAAATTTACTATATTTTGGTGGTAAAATTATTCTTCAGGGAACATGAGAGTTTATTTTGGCTCTATGGATGGAAACACTTAACAAGCATGTGCAAATTGGATGAAATATCTAAACTGTCATCAACAGCGGATAGATGTAGGGATAACATTGACTGCTGTACATTATGTTTGGGGAAAAATTGATAGAGTCAACAGAATTTAGATTCAATTGATAATGAGGTAATATGCTACGTTGAGTTTACCTCTTCTCATAATAGCCTTTGGCTATTGAGACCTTGGAATATGAAAGATATCATGCAATAAGTATTGAAGTTTCTGGTGTGCATATAGATTGCAGATATGAAGCTCTCAGTGGACCTCTTGGAGAAAGAAAGAGATTTTTACTTTGCAAAGTTGCGTGATATAGAAATACTATGTCAGACTCCTGAATTGGAGGATCTACCGGTAAGAGTTTCTGGATGCCTAATATATAGATAAAAGACATGGTTAGTATCATAAACATGGAGTGGGGTTATGCTTCTAGTCATGCTATTGTTTAAATTCCATGCAGGTGGTAGTTGCTATAAAAAAGATACTGTATGCTGCTGATACCAAGGAATCTGCACTTGAAGAAGCTCAGGAATACTTATCTGAAGCTATCTGTACTGGTGAAACTGAAGTTGAAAGTGAAGTTTGAGTTCTGGCCAGCAATGGAATCTTGCCTGGGTTGCAGGGCTTTCAGGGCGTTGTCATGAAGCTTAGTTTTTTACCAGCAATGGTAAATAAGTGTAGTGTTTTCTGTTTATTATGTGTTCCTGGGTTTTTGTGAATTTAATTGGCGACTAATCTATCAAAGTTAAAGGGAAGCTGCCGTTGCTCCCTTCTTCTGCACTGTGTTTGTAAGTTTAGTACATGTTCCTGGGTTTATGTGAATTTACGCGGTGACTAATCTATCAAAGTTAAAAAGCAACTATTAATGCCGCTTTCTTCTCCACCGTATTCGTAGGTTTTGTCCTGAACTAGTTGTCTGATTTCCTTATCTTTCTTTGTTCAATGCCAATATCCCACACGAAGAAAAGGAAATTGAACACACACACACAGAGTAGACCCGGTGGATAACAATAATCTGAAGGAAAACGATAAGAGCAGATCATCAAATTTGCTAGTTATTTTAATCCAGCAATAAAGTGACATGATTTACACCCATCATTTTCCTAAAACTGAAAGTTCTTGGAGAGCTGTTTCCATCCATCACTGTCAACTACCTTGGCCACCATAGCTTACAAAGAGAGAACATTTATCATGAACAGTTGTGTAATTGGGATGTGAAACCATTCAGCTCACCACAAGAAAGTTACTTTCCACATTGCCAACATACATGATATAATAAGATTTCAGTTGGAAACCGTTGCTTTTAGGATTCTCCTTCCAGCTACAAGTGTACCCCAAGATTTAATAATGTAAGATCATAGTTAATTAGTGGAAAATCCCGACCAGAAATAATAATAATAAAAAAACCTATATACGAAAAATAATTATGGCCGAAGACTTGATGAAAATAAGCATGTGTGACATGAATTAGGAGCAAATTGGTAAAATTTATTGTCAACCCCATTTTTAGTAGTATAAACCCTGAGTACGTGAATATGTAACACGAACAAAATACTCATGATTGATGGTTTAATGGAAAACATTTAAGTATCAGCTATAAAGCCAATTAAGGACAGTGGCCTAGGAGCAAAAGAGAGGGTGAGAGGAGAGCTTTCTTTTTCTTCTTTTTATCCTCCAAATTGGTTTCTAAGGGTGAATGAGAGTGAGGATCGATATAAAAAACACAATCAAAGCTTGTGGAAAAGGGGAGGAGAGTGAGAGGTTGTAGTGCTCTGGCTATGGTTTGGAAAATTATAATTTGGATAGAAGGAAAGGTGGGTTCTTGGATTCTTTGATTCCCACACCAAAATTCCTTTACATTAGAGTTACATGGAAGTGTTGGAATGTTTACTCTCCTTAACTTCATGTGTTTGTTGCGTAATTGATTTCTCCCTAGGTTATGTAAAATTAAGAATTTTGTGTTTGAAATAATGTAATTAGTAGATAAATGAAAGAATTTGAGGCCAACCATGTGTTGCCGGCCATGAATGTGCAAGTGTAGTAAGTTTCAAATTTGAGCATGATTTGATGTAATGATGTTTTTGAGTTGATTTTTGTGTGATGTGATGGTGATTTGCATGTTTGTGTTTGATTATGTTGCTATTAAAGTAGCTTGTGATGTGTAAATTGTTGTTGATTTGTTAGGAAGTTTGGTTAAGTGAAATCATGATGTAGAAGAGGGGATGATAATATTGCGTAGAAGGTGTTTGATAAAATACTTGAATGAGATGAATAAGTTGGTGATTAAAGTGTTGGCAAATTCTTAATGGAAAGGGTAGGTTAGTAACCAAAAGACATGATAAAAACTTGAATTGAATGAGTAAATAAGTGGCAAAAAATAACATGAAGGATGTCTGAATGAATGAATGAGTAAGTAGTTTAAAAGACATGACAAATTCTTGAATGAAATGAATGCTTGGGTTAAAATAAATTATGTGTATGGGAAGCCAAAAATGGCATAATGGGTGTCTGAATGAAATGAATGCTTGTGTTGGAATGAAATAAAAGTATGGGAAGTCAAAAATTACATGATAAATGTTAGAATGAAGTGAATGTTTGGGTTATGGAATTGAATGATGAAATGCATGGAAATTAAAATAGGTTAATGGGAATTAGGTGATGAAATATATGGACGTGTTTTTTAAAATGATTTTCACTTGGAAATATATTAAAATAATGTTTTTTTAAAAAAAAATTATTTCTGATATTAGTGCATTAAAATAATCTGAAAATACTAAAAAATATATTAATTTAAAATAAAAAAATAAAAAAAATTTAAAATGTTTTTAAAACGCAAAAATAAATAGAGCCTAAAATTGAGTGATGGAAATAGGGTAACGAAATGCAAGGGCATTAAAAATGGGTTATGAAAATGGTTTAAAAAAAAGATTAGAACATTAAAAACGAATTATAAAAATAATCAAAGCTAGTACATTAAAATAAGTTATGGAAATGATTAATCAAAATGTTAGATCATTAAAATGAAATATGGAGTTAGTTGACAAAATACTTAGATATAAAAATTGAGTTATGAAATTAGATGAGGAAATGTTTAGACAATAAAATGAATTACAAAATGGGATAACAAAATGAATGTTTGAATGGAATGAATGAATTGATAACTAAAAATAACATAAGGCATGATGATGTTTATGGATAGTTGAAATAAATGACTTGGAATGATTAGATACTTGCATGCACTGTTATTAAACTCGGTCCGGCCCGGCGGGTTAATCTGGTAACTGGACCGGTCCGGGTTTAATAAAAGACTTGCTGTGGCAACAGCCTGGCCAAACTCAGGCAATCCGGCGGGTCGACCCGAGATCCAGGCGAACCCGGACGAGACCCGGTTTTTTTTTAAATGTGGGATTTGAAACTTATTAGTATATATACTCTATGATTCCAAGAAAAAAGTCATGTTTTTTCAATGTGGGATAAAAAACCTTTTGGTTTAAATATTTCAATTTAAAAGGATAACATAGTATCTTTTCAAAGTGGAATTTGAAACCCTTTCGTATATATACTTTATATTCCCAAGAAAAAAGTTATGTTTTTTCAATGTGGGATTTGAAACCTATTAGTATATATACTCTATGTTTCCAAGAAAAAAATCATGTTTTTTCAATGTGGGATAAAAAAAACCTTTTGGTTTAAATACTTCAACTTAAAAGGATAACATAGTATTTTTTCAATGTGAGATTTGAAATCCTTTTATATATATACTCTATATTCTTATGAAAAAAGTTATGTTTTTTCAATGTGAGATTTGAAACCTATTAGTATATATACTTTATGTTTTCAAGAAAAAAGTTATGTTTTTTTAACGTGGAATAAAAAATTTTTTTAGTTTAAATACTTTAACTTAAAAGTTTAACATAATATTTTTTTAACGTGGGATAAAAAACTTTTTAAAATATTCTTTTAAACTTGATAATATGTATAATTTATATTTACATGGATTTTTTTATATAAAATATTAAAACTTTAATTTTTTTTTATTTTTTCCGGGTTAATCCGAGTTGACTCATAAAATCTGAAACCCGATCTCTTAACCGAATTAACCCCGGACCGGGTTTAATATCTATACTTCCATGGATAGCTTCTTGAATGGTATGAGGGGCGTCTGAAGCGGGACCAGCTACGGGAGAAGCAGGAACACCAGGTATGTGTTCACCATTTTCCCTGATTTTGTTAAAGAAATATTTTTGTTTAATTATTGTGCATAAACTCAAGGGGAAGTTTAGAATACGAATTAGATATGAATGTTTTGTCATATGAATTGAAAAATCGGGCTACTTTGAAAAATTAAGTTGATTGCATTGCATAAATGGAAGCTATTTTTAAAAATTAATGAAATTGATGTGAAATATAAAAATACAAATTTGACATGAAGTTTATGAATATAAAATGTGATGCGATGTATACGAATATGATTTCAAAGTGAAGTAAGGATTCACCCTTTACCTCCTTGATTTTTTTAAGTTATTCTTGTAAATGCTGGAATATGAGTTGCGCACACACATGCACACATACTTGAATCAGGATCGATCGATCGATCGATATCTTAACTCCCTTCTTTGGTAACATGGGTGTAATTGTAACTCTATAAACTAGAGATCTCATGGAATAATAAGCAAATTCAGCCTCCAAAGAGAGGGGTTTTGACAGCTACAACCATAGCTTGGAGCTGTCAATGAGGCTGCACTCTGTCACATTTGGATTTTGTCGAGAGATCTCCTATGAAACTTTATAAGAAATGTAAGTACAGCTTGTTCAGACTCTAGCTCGAAAGATCTCACTTAATTGGTTGAGAATACTAACTTCTCATAGAACTAGCTTTCCAATGTAATTGTCAGGTCCCTTCCATATCAGCTGCTATTTTCTTCAGTGGTCGAGATAATATATGAACAGACAAAAAGCTCTCTATTTTGCCTTTCTGCCCTGGATAATAACCGAATGTACATCTGAACACAGAAAATCTGAAGGTTGTGGCATGCAGTCAGCCATATCACGAACAACAGGGGGGGGGGGGATCCATGGTGACGACGGCAATAAAAGGAATTATACAGTGTACTCTATGAAAGGCCTTAATATTTTTTTTTTATTTGTGTTTGATAAATCAAGAGATTTCATGGAAACCAAGCAATGGTTTGAGGAAGAAGTTTGAGAGTACAGATTGAACCATAATATTGCCCTGACAAAAAGTCCGAAGCACAAGAGCGAAAACATAAATCAGAACATACAGACGGAGATTAGATAGTAGAGCACATCCATACTGGAGCGTCGATTGAGCTTAGCATAGAAATTAGAACCAGGGTACGAAGCCGATGTCTTCTAACTTCTTGCGTGGAAAGTTGATCAGGTTGATCAGCCATGTGATTTCCATCCCTCGTAAAAACGGGAACGGCACCAGTCAAAACCTAAGAAGCATGTCAATGTTTTATAACAATTTTGATCAATAAAAACATCTTCGAGACCATTTATTCTCATCACCAGTCCCGATAGCTTTACAGGATTGAAAACTTATGATCCAACAATCTTCTCCAACGATTTTGAGAGTAGGACAAATGTGCAACTTCCCTCGAATTCCTGAGGCCCGCCTTGGCCATCTCCAGTGATAGTAATTCTCATTTTGCAATTGCTTCAGAACCCGCTCTCGGTACTTCAGATTTCTGGCATACTCGGAATATTGCAAATCCCTGCAGCTGTGCCTCTCTCAATTGTGGAAAAGAAACTAGATGACTATGGAATAGGGCCATGAGATGCTGAAGATGAACGACACAGCTCACATGACAGTCCGAGATGCCTGAAAACTAATAGCAACCCAAAAATTGGCTGTATTGCCAACTTCCAAACTAGAAGTCTCATTGCAGGAGGAAACCATTTGCAGCATAAAGTTATTGGCTGGTTGAACGGCGGGTAAGGTAACAATCTTGTTGCACTGAAGATAACATTAAGGGAGGAAAAGCAGTACACGTTGTGAACGAGAAGAAATGGTTCCTGCAAAAAGTGATCGATTACAAGGATCTGGTAGTACTTGGCCTGTATTTCATCTTCCGTGAGAAAGTCAAGCACATAATTAAACGCATGAAAATAAAGCAAGCAACCATGATATTTAAATACTATAATCTTACAACATCATGTATACTTAGAAAGAACCACAGATCACATTAGACAGACAGAAAAATCGCCAGATTCAGTGAAAACAAAGAACTCTACTAAGTAGCAGCATCAGCATGTAACTGAAAGGAACTCTAGCAAGTCTTCCCCAACAATGAACACTGTATCAGGACAAGCTGGAAGCTCTCAGTATCGGTCATCCCTGTCACCATCAAAGAATGTATAGCTGCTACTCCTCCTGGACTTATCCTGCAGAACCAGAACATATGCATTGAGCCATTATCTTATTATAGTTGCAATGTGTTCGGAGATATTTAATGCTACATATTATTGGTAAACCATAATCAACTGCAATCATGACCAATTAAAGAAACTCCCTAGTTTATAACTTGCGCTATTTTTGTTCACAAAAATGCTGAAGAAAACAATGGCAAGAAATAATTTCTAGAAAATTATGTGCCAGTGGATCATGATCTTAATGCGGGATTCAATGGTGGTGCCCTCATTCCTTTCCTAGCATTTTAATGTTTAGCATTGCTCTTTTCTTAATTAGTAGAACAAAACTAGAGATGGTTCAGGCAACGAGGGAATGATGTAGGGCACTCATCCCTCTCAACTTATCCATCAATCCTTTCCACTCAAACAAACATAGTGCGGCATTTTATCAGCAGACTCCTAGAATCATTATGGCTCTCAAAATCAGTTTAAGAAAATTGTTTATGGCTCATCACCTACCTTGGTAATGAGCTTCTCAAAAGCATAAGTCCCATTCTCTTCAATGTATTTCTCTGCGGCAGATAGAACGTCATCTGGTTTGCTGAAGATATCCTTCTTTCTGGGCACATACAATATATTAATGGTTTCCTGTGGGTTGGCATAGAAAGGTCTCACAAAGTTCTCGTAAACGTATGCAGCACCACTGAAGTATGGAACAACCAACCAGCAGGTCAAAATGAGCTTCGCAAATGGCCAGATTGGTATCCTGCCATTACATTCAAGGGTTTAACAAATTCTGCCACCAGCTAAATATTTTTGCAAAAGTGCATTGTTAAAATAACAGTAACAACTTAACAAGGCATTTCACCATATTGAGAAATTACCCCAGAAACTAAATAAAATAAATCTTCCAAGCTAATTGATTTTTTGTTTATATTTTATTCCCATTAAGAAGTACACCAAATCTGCACAAAACTGTCACGATGTAACATGTGATAAATTTAGGATAGAACAAAAGGCAAGATGACTCAATTCTCTCAGCAGCTGGTTCTTTGTGAGTTGTCAGCTTTGGATAACACCAGAACTAGCAAAAAAGGAGTTCCAAAACAAATTCAACAACCACCATCAGCAATGCAATTCCCTAATTCCCATTTCGAAATTACTATTAATGATAGAAACAGAACCGACAAAAAAAACGAATTAAAATATTTTAAGAGGGTAATTTGAAGTGAAGAAAACTTACCACTCAATGACTTTGGCAAAGGTGAGCTCAAAGAGAGTGATCATGGAATAAAGAATCCAGTAAGTAAGCCATTGCTTATCATCAACATGAGATTTTGTCTCGATTGCCCTAATTGAGGCATATCTGTCCAAACACAACCCAAATTAAGTAACTATCATAACATTTTACTCACAAAAAGAACTATGGCAGGAAAAGGAAACAAAAAAAAAAAAAGGAAAGAGGGAAAAGAGGGGGGCTTACAGAGGATAAACAAGACTAATCACAGGCCTGGAAATTATTCAGATTAGAAGTTAGATTTTAAAAAAATAAAAATAAAAAAGCACACTATA
>Ga0325414_1006332_pt1 | contig 12537 bp, 9 predicted proteins | sample PopdelMetagenome_8_FD_206183 | JGI IMG/M metagenome (GOLD analysis project Ga0325414, IMG submission 206183) | Populus deltoides microbial communities from Bellville, Georgia, United States - Leaf-PdKOR-R3 | ecosystem: Host-associated > Plants > Phyllosphere > Phylloplane/Leaf | place: USA... | reverse complement strand
AAGGATCTTTGCTGGAATGTCTAGAACTTCGAATTTGGTCTTCAATCAAATCGAATGTATCATTCGTGATAAGCTTGATTTGATGAGGAATGTCGTACCAACAAATGACAACAAAAGGATCCAACGAGCTTGGAGGGTGAATACCATAGATTCTTAATTTGTTAGTTAGCTGGTTGTATTGGTTTCCCTCACGAATCTAGTGAGGTTTCAGTTTTAGGGTCAATGGCTAGCCTGTAGCCATCTATTAATTTATGTTTCTGTTATCATTGTAAATCTGGGGTATGCCCCTTATAATGTTTGTATCTTCTTCTTTTAATACATACGTCAACTTACCAAAAAAAAAAATAAAACTCATAAGTTAAATCCCTTACACTGCTGTGAGAAGAGAAGAAGAAAATCAAACAATACAAGTCTGATTGATGCAAACATATTATTCGATAGTTTTACCCATATTTACCTAGTATTTTGCCTATGTTTTGAAGGCACTTTTGGATGTAAGATTTTAAAAGAAGTAAATTGGAGATAATTGACAAAATTGACCTCCAATTGATGTTTTGTGTAGAGCTTGAGCTCTAGAGATCAAAATGAAGTGATTCCAATGGCATATTAAAAAGCTAATATCCATACCTTTCTATAGATATATGGCAAGAAAAAAAAAAGGAGAAAAGTATGGAAATCACAGCCTTCAAAGACAAATCTCGCATTCTACCAATGTTGGCCTTTGGCCATTCTACTTTGAATATCTTGAGCTACATAAGTCCATTAGATGCAAACTCAAATTGATTGGATTCCTGACTCGAAGACCTATCAGCCTACCAAATTTCAACAGAAAAGGACAGATATGAGAGAGATGATTTTTCTAAATGACACATGAATTATGCCAACAAACAGGTTTTGTGAAGAAATAAGTTCAAAGTACTTCTCAAAGCATCTAAACCAACATCCAAGTTTTTATTTCGGCAATTTAGCTTCTCTAAGTCAAAAATCAAAGTTTGAAGATTTTTTGCAAGACTATTTCTCTTTTTTTAGAAAAATAGTTATTGAAATACTTAAATGTAAATTGTATACTTAAGAAAGGACTATTTTGTAGAAAAGGAATTAGGGTTTCATATCAAATAAAAAGAAAGAGACAAAGGAAGGAAATGGGTGGCCATAAAAGAGAAGAAAACCACACCCTTTCCTCCACAAACCCGAAATCATGCATTCTTTTTTCTTTTTTATTAGTTGTTCAATAAACATGCAAGGGTAAACTCTTTTTCTTGGTTGCAAGGACACAGAAACCTTCGAATTTCAAGAACTGTGAGATTTATTTCACCTTTTCTTTTCAGTTTATATGATGAATATGCTTGTTTTTCTATATTGATTTCCCATGATTGATTATTTTAATTGCTAGAGCGAAGTCTAAGTTATTATTGTAAACAATCTATTGCAAAGTTTACGTAGAGTCTCCAGTTTCACGGAAACAGTTATAATACTCAATCCAACTGTTGGATCAAGTTGAAAGTTTACGTGGAGTCTCCAGACAGTTTGTCCTACCTAGGGTTAAAATTTCACTTTAATCGGAGTTCTAAAAGGCATTAAAATACTAGTCAACAAAGGCTGCATAAATTTTGTTATTTACTTCATTTTGACTTGCGGACTTCCTGTTTGGATAGGATTCTTTTCCTACAAGAATGTGGTAGTATGTTTTGAAAATCTCCTAGCTCTACAAGGATCTTTATTGGGCTCCAACATAATTTTCAAGTGTGGCAAAGATTCATAAATGTTTTAGAATTCTTTTCTTACAAGGATTCTTTATTCATCCTACCTACAATAAGGAAAGAAGATATCAGAATTAATTCAACCTTCATATTCGATTCTCCTAGCTTATATAAGACTTCTAAAGGGCAACAAATCTGATTCTTTCATATTTAGAATTTTAAATTCAGATTTATTATTGTTATTATTATTTTCTTCTTAGTTTAGGGTTTATTTATATTATTTAGGTTTAATTGTAAGGGGACATCATCATATAAGTCCACATAAGGGGTCCATTAGGGTTTATTTTAGTTTTGAGTCACTATAAATAAGGGCATAACCAGATATGTAAGGGTACGTAATTTTCAGATCAATAAACTTCTTTCACCGCATTGGTTGTGTTTGTGGGATAATCGCCCTTCCTTGGTTCTCTAAAGAACTGAAAATGACTTATCAAAGAACAACTAGCTTCGTGGTATCATCTCTATACTTCTCGTTCATGAATCAATATTTGTTGGGTGAGGGTTTTTCCATTTCCAATAGTGTTGGTGCCTAGGTATAAGTTATCTTTGTGACACACTTCTATCAAACTTGATTTACATGGCTTTTCAGGAATTGGTGTCTTTGCGTGTGGGTTGCGTGACAACATGATCACGAGGTTCACATAATTGATGTATCGTTTCAATGATCGGTTTTGATTTCTGTAGGTGGACATCTACTTGAAACCAAGGTTTGTTCTCTTGATTATTTTCTGATTTATTTAATTTAGCTTGATTGTTTTACTCTGTTATAGCCTAGATAATCTCAAAATCCTCCCCAATTGCATATTGTATAACATAAAGATCTGAACTAAACCTTACTTATGGGATCGACCCCTTACTTGCTTTATACTATTTTGTTTATTTAAGTTAGGGTAATTAATTTGTGTGATGCGACATTGCATTACTTATATAAGGCTTATTTATATAGCCTGTAATATTGTCTAATAATCTTAGAAACCAATATGTCATTAAATACCACTAACCCTTTTTTCCTTGTGTAGCTAGGATGACTAAGAAACCCTTGTAAGAAAATGATTTTGTAACATTAATGAATCCTTGCCACACACTTATAAATTATGTTGCAGTCCATTAAAGATCCTTGTAGAACTAAGAAATTCCCAAAACAAGCTACCATATCCTTATAGTTAAAGGATCCTTACCAAATAGGAAGTACACTTGTTAAAAGAAAGTAAATAACAAAATTCATACAACATGTTCTGATATATATCACAAGTCCTTCCCGAACTCCAATTCACTTGAAAGCTTACCCCAACATGGAAAAATACATCTTGAATCTTCTAGTAAAGTTTCAGCTCGATTCAAGGTTTCATTTGGAGTTATGTTCAATAGTTTAAAACTGGATGGTAGGAAATTTTATGGAAGTAGGAGACGAAAAAATTGAATTTAATTTTCATGATGCAATGAAATAATCCTTACAATAATGCTTATTTTATCACATGCTATAAACAAGTTGATTAGTGTGTGCAACAAGTTTTTAATTTTGATTGCGAGGACAGATTAAGCGTGGTTTTGAGCTATGGTTGTGGTTTTACCAAGATAGAAAAAGAGAGGCACATATGTGTTCCCCAAAACGTTCAAGAATCAGCCTTGGCTGTGCAAGCTTTGCAAACAGCCCCTTGTGTAGTCTTTGTTGATTTAGTACTTTCACAAAAAAAACTTATGCCATCTATTTTACAGGTACTCGAGTTAGAATTGAAATCTTTGCTTGATAATTTGAAGTATATATTCATTGGCGACAATAATACACTTCTTGTCATCATAGCAAAAGGTTTGACAAGTGCGCAAGAGGAAAAACTTGTGAAGTTGTTGTGCGATCACAAAACAGCCATTGGATTGACTTTAATGAGATGCAACATAGTTTCCAAGTGTGGTAAGGATTAAAAAATGTTTCAGAATTCTTTTCTTACAAGAATTCCTTATTCATCCTACACACAACAAGAATAGAAGACTTCAGAATTAATTATACCTTCAAATCATATTTCCTAGTCTATTTGGGACTTCTTAAGGGTGAGAAATCCGATTCTAGCATATCTAGGATTAGTATTTTTTGGATTTTTGTTATTTTTTATTATTTTCTTCTTAGTTTAGCATTTTATTTATATTATTTGGGTTTAATTGTAAGTGGGCCTCATATAAGTCCACATAATGAGTTCATTAGGGTTTGTTTCAGTCTAGAGTAAGTATAAATAAAAGCATAACCAGACATGTAAGGGTTACACAATTTTCAGATCAATAAACTTCTTTTGCCGCACTTATTTTGTGTTGGTGGGATAACCTCCCTTTCTTAGTTCTCTAAAGAACCGAAAAAAGACTTATAGAAGAACAAATGACTTAGTGGCATCATCCTTATACTTCTCGTTCATGAATTAATATTTATTGGGTGGGGGTTTCCCTTTCTAATAGTGCTGGTGCCTCGGTACAAGTTATCTTTGTCATATTTCTATCAAACCTGATTTACTTGGCTTTTCGGGAATTGGTGTCTTTGGATGTTGGTTGCTTGACTGCGTGTTCAAGAGGTTCACATCATTTGGTATCAGAGTCTGGCTTCATTACTCAGTTATATCCTTCTAAAATTTTTGTTTCTTGTTTCCACAAAAAATTCCTTAGTGTCCAATTTCTTCTTCTCCTTGAATTTGCGGCATATAAAAAAAATTTATTTCATTTTGTTACTGTCCAAAATATATCAGTAGTATAAAAAGAACCGTTGAAAAAGATGTTTATTAGTTTTTGCCGCAGAAAACTAAACAAGGGAAAATTAGATCAAATCAACTCGGAATTAGCTCAAATGTTATACTCTGATTACTGGTGATGCGAACCTCGTGATCACGTGGTCACGTAACCCACACGTAAAGACACCAATTCCCAGAAAGCCAAGTAAATCAGGTTTGATAGGAGTGTGACATAAAGATAACTTGTACCTAAGCACCAGCACTATTGGAAACAGAAACCCCCACCCAATGAATATTGATTCGCGAATGAGAAGTATAAGGATGACGCCACGAAGACAGTTGTTCTTCGATAAGTTATTTTTCAGTTCTTTAGAGAACCAAGGAAGGGAGATTATTCCACCAACACACAATAAGTGCAGCAAAAAAGTTTATTGATCTGAAAATTACGTAACCTTACATGTGTGGTTATGCCTTTATTTATATTGACTCTAGACTTAAAGAAACCCTAATGGACCCCCCTTAGGTGGACTTGTATTAAGCCCACTTACAATTGACCCAAATAAGTAATAATAACCCAAAGACTAAGAAGAAAATAATAAAAATCCAAAAATTACCATCCTAAATATGCTAGAATCAGATTTGTCACCATTAAGAAGTTCCAAATAGACTAGGAAATGTGATCTGAAGGTAGAATTTATTCTGAAGTCTTCTTTCCTTTTTGTAGCTAGGATGCATAAGGAATCCTTGTAAGAAAAGGATTCTGAAATAATTATGAATTCTTGCCACACTTGGAAACTATGTTGCAACCCATTAAAGATCTTTGTAGAATTAGTAGATTTCCGAACTAAGCTGCCACATCCTTTTAGGAAAAGAATCCTAGCCAAACAGGAAGTCCACAGGTCAAAAGAAAGTATATAACAAAATCGTACAGCCTCTGTTGACCCGTATTAAGATGCCTTCATGAGCTCTGCTTAACCTGAAATTTTAACCCAACATAGTACAAAATGTCAGGAGACTTCATGTAAAATGTCAGCTCGATCCAACGGTCGGATTGTGAATTATGACTGTTACTGTAAAAATGGATAGTTGCACATTTTACGTCAGAATCCGAATTCAACCTTTCCTGGATCATATCAACTAGAGTCTAAAGTGCACAACATATGCATTTTGGGTTCGATTGGATATCGTTTGCTTTGGTTTTCAATTCCAGGTCTAATTAGGTATGATTCATAATGTTTTTGCGTCAGTATATCAAACCTTATCGTAAATTGCTCAAATTTTATATTCTGTCTATTTGAGTTAAAATCTCACTATATCTGCAATTTTAGCTCATTTAGACATCATTTACTATAGGTTCCAGATTCAGATTTAACTTTTCGTAAACGGGTATGTTTTGTGTCAATTTTTGAAATTCCCTTTGTTTATGTTGTTTTCGATTCTTGAAGTATATTTTCAACACCTCTAACATATTTGGGTCTTGTTTCATCATTTTGCATACTTTTTTCTGTTTTTTATTCATGTATTTAGTTTCGTTCATATTTCGGATAGATTCACTTGCTACTCGCGAGACTATCATCATAGTTTTTTTTTGCTTGTTTTTTGGGTTTTATTGCTTCTTGAGTCTTATATACATCTATTTGGATTGCGTTGCTAAGTTGGTTCTATTTGGTATGATTTCAATTACGTAATAACCGAATGAAGGTGAGATGAGGGGAGAAACCTAAGTTTGAGTGAAACATGAGTGACGTGAGGATATTTTTATATTACTAACCAATTTTTCAGGTATCATCATGTTAGATCAAAACAACACACCACCCCTTCCCGAGGGTGAACTTAAGTACCAAATGCAAGTCATGACGAAGATGATGGAAAGAATGAATTTCATGATGAGGAACGTGTGTGACAGACTTGAGAAGGTGGGGGAATGTGGTAACATGGCTGGAACATGTACTCAAGACGTGAGAAAGGTTAGGGTTGAACTGAAATCAAACAATTGCAGTAGGGCCGAAAGGCCAAGGTGGGCGGGCAGATTATGAGGATTTTAAAGGGGACGTTGATGATATTGTGATGGTGGTTTTGAGAATGAGACCATATGATACGATTATGGTAAGTTCAAATTCGGATTTTGATGTAAAATATGCAACTATGTAGTTTTATGGCAACAATCATAATTCTTAATCTGACCGTTGGATCAGGCGGAAATTTACGTGGAGTCTCCTGACATGTTGTCCTACCTTGGGTTAAAATTTCAAGTCAATCGGATATCAGAAAGGCACCGCAATACTGGTCAACAGAGGCTATACGAATTTTGTTATTTATTTTCTTTTGACTTATGGACTAATATTTGGCTAGGATTCTTTTCCTAAAAAGATGTGGCAGCTTGTTATGTGGACTAGCCCAGAAACACTACCAAGGACCCATTACATGTTCCAAATGGTCCAATGACTTGGTCCAAGATAAAGGCATTAAATGCAATGTTTTGAAGGTTGCAACCAAGTCAGAAATGAAAGGTCCATTGGAGTATCAAGAGGAGACCCTAGTACATCTTATCCATGTGCAAGAGGGGTCCAACACAACCTTATTTAGGCCATGAGGTGAGGACAACGAAGGAAAGAAAAGAATCCTACTACAACTTGAAAACAACATGGATGGCTACCTTTTCCTTTTGTTTCTAGGATTAAGGGGCTGCATGGAAGGCTATAAATAATCATTGAATCAGTTATGTAATCTTCCTTCTCTTCTTCTCATGGCAGAACATGAATTTAATATTAGGGGCTTTATTTTATTTTGTTAGCTCCAACCTAAGGCTTGTTTGGGCTTAATTAATACTTTGTTTTTAGCTAGGATCCAAGGCTTGTTTGGATTAAGTTATGGGACTTTCAATTTAGGGTTTTGGGTCAGTTTTGAGTGGACCTCATATATGTCCACATAAGGGGTCCATTAAGGTTAATTTTTCAAGAACTATTTAAACTCATGTAACCAAAATTTCAGCAGCCTTATCGAAGATTAACTGGCTTCGTGTGAGAGTGATTCTTGCATTATTTAGTTCTTTAACGAATTGAATCTGACTATTACTTCTGATTTTTTCAATTTTAACATGTGAAAGTGATTCTTGCATTCTTTAGTTCTTTAACGAACTGAATCTGACTTATCAAAAATTAACTGGCTTCATGGCATCATTCTACTCTTTCCAATAATGTTGGTGCCTTGGAATAGGTTTTTATTGTGCCACACTCCTATCAGATCTATTTCGGCTTTCCAAGATCAAATCTCAATCTTGTTTGTGGGTTGCGTGACCACGTTATCACGAGGTTCGCATCACTTGTTTTGGGAATCTCCTAGTTCTACAAAGATCTTTAATGGGTTGCAACATAGCTTCCAAGTATGGCAAGGACTCATAAATGTTTTATAATCCTTTCCTTACAAGGATTCCTTATTCATCTTAGTTACAACAAGGAAAATATACTTCAGAATAAATTCTACCTTCATATCAGATTTCCTATCTATTTGGGACTTCTTAATGGTGACAAATTTGATTCTAGCATATTTAGGATAATAATTTTCAAATTTTAATTATTTTCTTCTTAGTCTTTAGGTTATTTAGGTCAATTGTAAGTGGGCCTCATATAAGTCCACCTAAGGGGGGTCCATTAGGGTTTATTTAAGTCTAGAGTTAGTATAAATAAAGGCATAACCAGATATGTAAGGTTGACAATTCAGATTAATAAAAAATTTTGTTTGCCGCACTTTGCATGTGAGTTGGTGAGATACTCTCCTTTTCTTGGTTCTATAAAGAACTGAAAAATAACTTATCAAAGAACAACTCACTTCATGGAGTCATGCTTATACTTCTCGTTCACGAATTAATATTTGTTGGGTGGGGGTTTTCCGTTTCCAGTAGTGCTGGTGCCTAGGTACAAGTTATCTTTGTGTCACACTCCTATCAAACCTGATTTACTTGGCTTTCCGGAAATTGGTGTCTTTGCGTGTGAGTTGCATTACCATGTGATCATGAGCCAAAAAAAAATTCAATAGTGTCCAATTTCTTCTTCTCCTTGATTTTGTAGCATATCAAACCTGATTTACTTGGCTTTCCGGGAATCGACGTCTTTGTGTGTGAGTTATATAACCACATGATCATAAGGTTCACATCTCATATGCCATCGGGAAGGTTTTAGGCAGCCTAGAAACCGAAGGGATTTTGGGAATAGAATTAGGGGCCAATTCGGCCAAAGGTCCTGATACTTTTATGAGTAAGAGAGAAAGGTGGATTGGATTTTTTATTCTCATAGCTATTAGGAGGCAAAGAAGTTGGAAGATGATATAGATTAAATGAGGCAAAAAATTAATGGGGTTGATCGGATGAGATTCAATACAAGTAAGGAAGAGAAACTGAGGTTACCACTTTCAAATATTTATGATCGTAATGCTTTTATGATGTTAGATAAAGAGCGCAAGGCTAAACGACTTGCAAAGGTTTATAAAGAAACAAAAAAAAAAGAACGTGAAGAATGTCTTTATTTGAAATAAAAGAGAGCTTTAATTCAACGCCAAAGGGATAAAAAATAAAAAAAGGGCAGCAGTGGTTATCATTCAAAAATATACATGCAAGTGGATGGTAAGATGTCTTTATTTGAAAATATTATCGGTTACTACATTTATACAATGTCGTTATAGGCATTTGCGTGCAAGAAAAGAACTCCAATGGATGAGACAAGAGGTTAAGGAATTGTCCATCAAACCTATTGGTGATTAAAAGATAAATCATCTTGAAGATAGAGGGAATGATACAATGCGGGCAATGAAAAACCAATTAAATTCGGATTTTCACGTAAAATGCACAACTATCCAGTTTCACGAAAATAGTTATAATTTCCAATCCGACTGTTGGATCGGGATGAAAATTTACAAGGAGTCTCCAGATGGGTTTTCCTACCTTGGGTTAAAATTCCAGGTCCATCGAAGTTCGGGAAGGCATCGCAATACTAGTCAACAGAGGTTGTACGAATTTTGTTATTTACGATCCACAAAAGGTCAAATTCGGATTTTAACGTAAAATATGCAATTATCCAATTTTAAGGTAATAGTCATAATTATCAATCCGACCGTTGGATGGAGTTGAAATGTTACGTGAAGTCTCCTGACATGTTGTCCTACCTTGGGTTAAAAGTTCAGGTCAATCGAAGTTTGGGAAGGCATCTCAATACGGGTCAATTGAGGCTGTATGAATTTTGTTATGTACTTTTCTTTAACCTGTGAGCTTCCTGTTTGGCTAGGATTCTTTTTCTAAAAGGATGTGGCAGCTTATTTTGGAAATCTACTAATTCTACAAAGATCTTTAATGGTCTGCAACATAATTTCCAAGTGTGGCAAGGATTCATAATTATTTTAGAATCTTTTTATTACAAGGATTCCTTATTCATCCTAGCTACAAAAAGGAAAGAAGACTTTAGAATAAATTCTACCTTCAAACCAGATTTCCTAATCTATTTTGGACTTCTTAATGGTGACAAATCTGATTCTAGCATATTTAGGATGGTAATTTTTGAATTTTTATTATTTTCTCCTCAGTCTTGGGGTTATTATTACTTATTTGGGTCATTTGTAAGTGGGCTTAATACAAGTCCACCTAAGGGGGGTCCATTAGGGTTTATTTAAGTCTAGAGTTAGTATAAATAAAGGTATAACCAGACATTTAAGTTAGACAATTAAGATTAATAAAACTTCATGTTTGCCGCACTTTGTGTGTGTGTGTGTGTTGGTGAGATAATCTCCCTTCTATGGTTCTCTAAAGAACTAAAAAATGACTTATCGAAGAACAACTATCTTCATGGCGTTATCCTTATACTTCTCGTTCGCGAATCAATATTCGTTGGATGGGGGTTTCCGTTTCCAATAGTGGTGGTGCCTAGGTACAAGGTATTTTTATGTTACACTCCTATCAAACCTAATTTACTTGCTTTTCCGGGAATTGGTGTCTTTGCGTGTGAGTTGCGTGACCACGTGATCACGAGATTTGCATCATTTGATATCAGAGCTTGGCTCCATTAATTAGGTTATATCCTTCTGAAATTTTCGTTTCTTGTTTCCGCAAAAATTACTTAGTGTCCAATTTCTTCTTCTCCTTGATTTTACAGCATATAAAAAAGAATTAGTTATCCTGTTTGGTTACAGTCCAAAATATATCGGTAACAAAAAAAAATTGTTCAAAAAGATTATTGGTTTCTGACGCAGAAAACTTAACAAGGGAAAATTAGACCAAATGAACTCGGAATTAGCTTAAATTTGATACACCTATTACTGGGGTCCTAATCTCTTAACATTTGATGTTTGGGGTCAATTGGATATTGTTTGCTTTGGTTTTCAATTTTGGGTCTAATCACGTCTGATTCATAACGTTTTTGCGTCAGTATATCAAACCTTATCACAAATTTCTTGAAATTTATATTCTTGCTATTTGGGTTGATATCGCACTATATATGAAATTGTAAATCAATTGGATATCATTTACTTTGGGTTCCAAATTCGGACTTAACTCATCGTAAATGAGTTTGTTTTGCGTCAACTTTTGAAATTTGCTTTCTTTCTGTTGTTTTCATTTCTTGCAGTATATTTTCGAATATATCCAACATATTTGGGTGCTGTTTCATCATTTTTTGCATATTTCATTTCTGTTTTTATTCGAGTCTTGCTACTCGCGAGACTATCATTGTAGTTTTGTTTTTGCTTGTTTTCTGGTTTTTATTGCTTCTTGAGTCATATACTTCTCGTTTGTGAATCAATATTCATTGGCTGGGGGTTTTCTGTTTCCAATAGTGCTGGTGTCTAGGTACAATTTATCTTTGTGTCACTCTCCTATCAAACCTGATTTACTTGGTTTTCCGGGAATTGATGTCTTTGCGTGTGGGTTGCATGACTACATGATCACGAGGCTCGCATCAGTCACTATGTTAGAAGCCAAGGTTTTCATCATTTCATGAAGATCATCACTCGATGACCCTATAACATTAGAATTTGTGAATGTAAGGTGTTGTCTCGCTTGATAATTTTGTTGGGGCTGAAATCCATGGAACTGTCGGCTTTGATTGCCTTGTTGAGGCGGGTTCCCATAGCGTAAGTTCGGATGATCTCTCTATCCGGGATTGTATGTGTTGGAAAAGAGATCATACTTACGCTGAGGCTGTCCATTGAATGCTCCATCAATTGCATTAGCTTGCTCAATGTAATCCTATTGCATTATTGGGCATATATCCAAAGCATATCCTTGTAAAGAACATATGCTACAAACTTTCACCTGTTGTACATTTTCACAAGAGAAGATCATTAACTTTATTCTCAAGGTTAGAAATACTTACCTCATTTACTCATTTGCTTGGGATGTCTCCATGCGTGCCAAATTGTTTCGAGTTGGCTTCCATATTTGAGATCAATTGGCATGCAGCCTCGAGTGTCTTATCTACCAATGCCCCTCCACTTGCCGCATCAATGATACTGCGGTCAGTAGGCATTAGTCCTTTATAGAAATATTGAATGACCAGGATCAGGTATCTGATGATGAGGGCATTGAATGCACAGTTACTCAAATCTTTCCCAATATTCAGAGAGTGGTGTCCCCATGAGATTGCTGAATCTTACATATTTCTTTTCTTATATTGGCAACTCGAGAGGTTAGGAAATACTTTTCAAGAAAAATCTTCTTCATGCGCAAGTCCCAATGGAACTTGGTAGAATAGAGAAAAGTTATGCCTTTGCTTCCCCTTTTAAAAAGAAAAGGAAAGCTTTCAACTTAACCTGTTCTTCATCAACTCTGTTTTGTTTCATGCCAACACAAACCATGTGGAACTCTTTGAGATGAATATGAGGATCTTCTCCAGTAAGTCCATTGAATATAGACAGTAAATGTATAAAACTAGACTTGAGCTCGAAGTTGGCAGTGTTGTCGATGTTTATGCATAATGGTTGATTCTCCACATTATGAGCAGCAAGCTCCTTGAGTGTCTGTTGTCGTGCAACAACCATAGTGTTGACACGAGCTTCCTTTCGTAACCTGCGTAAAGTTTTCTCTATTT
>Ga0325414_1006328_pt1 | contig 12540 bp, 19 predicted proteins | sample PopdelMetagenome_8_FD_206183 | JGI IMG/M metagenome (GOLD analysis project Ga0325414, IMG submission 206183) | Populus deltoides microbial communities from Bellville, Georgia, United States - Leaf-PdKOR-R3 | ecosystem: Host-associated > Plants > Phyllosphere > Phylloplane/Leaf | place: USA... | reverse complement strand
ACAAGTTGTGGGTCAACTTAGCAAGATTTGAAACAAGACACACCCAAGGCAAAATCCCACAAAATCCCCTTAAACCTGTAGTTAGACTGAAAAGCCCACCTTTTAGGACAAGAGACCACCGAACCTACGCAACAGTTCTGCAAACTATGGATACCCCGCACATCTAATGCCTGCGCAAGAAGCTTTTCTTCCTCAAAAACCACCTAAACTTGATTCGATGAAAGAAACTGTCATTTAATCTCCAAAACCACAAGACATATCATGGTTGAACAATTGTTTGCTTGCATCCATATCTACCGGTGCATACCACGGAAAGATTCAAAATGACCTTATTAGTTGTGATATTCAATCAACAGGAATGAGGTTTCTTGGTGCTTCACATGTTCTGCTCCTATTTGAAGATCATCCCTCCATGTTGCATGCTTTTGAGGCTGACTTGCCTTATTAGGACAAATATTTTGATGATACAAGGCCATGGCTTTCTATGCATTGTGCTATCGATAGGTTAGCATGGATCTCTATGTTGCATTAAACTCAATCTAGAAGGTCAAAGACGGCAACCACCACTTGCATCCATCGCCTGCAGTCACCGCCAGCAACTTCTCAAACCGCCAGCCATCAGCCGCGAACTGCCAGCTATCAACCGCCTTCACAAACCACCAGCAGCCTTTACAAGCCGCCAACTAAGATTTTTTTCCTTACTTTCAATATGTGTATAAATAGGCAACCAAGTTTATGCTATTATTAGTGTGTGGGAAAAATAAGAAAGAAACACTAGAGAGAAAGAGAGAGGGTGTGTATTAAGAGCTTTTGTTTATTTTGTAAGCTTTTTGTTGTTGAAATAAAATTGTGTTTTATCCCTTCTGAGTGTTTCAAAGCCACCACTGATGGTTTCTCCCACCAACAAATGGTATCAGAGCCCCGTACGTCAGAAAACAGAGACATTGTTGGGATACATCTGATTTTTCAAAGTTGTCAAAAACACGTTTTGATCATTCCACAGTGTAAGGTTCATCCATACAAACTCACTGGTGCAACAATCAAATTCATCGGAGCAAGAGGTGGGCCACACGCATCGTCTGAAAGTTCAGCACTGTAGCCTACGCGCAGATGACGCGCCTAGAGGAAGAAGACGACTAGAGTCCACGCGTGCCATATTTGAGCTGTTCTGAGCCGCCTAAGCTGCCGCCAAGTCGAGCTAGAAGAATATTCCCCAGAATATTCATAGTTCAATCCCAGTGAACCGCCCGACATCCAAAATCAGTTTCCTGACTGGTTCAGCCCATTTTTGATCTATTTTCAACCAAGTCAGACCGGTTCCCTACTGTTTTGAGCATTCTGGATCCATCTACAGTGTCCGTTTTGCCAAATTCAACTCCCAGAAGGTGATATAGTCATTCAAAGAGCAAAATGACTACAGAAAATGCACAAACACTCATTCTGAAGCTAACCAAAGACAACTATGATAGTTGGTGTATCAGATTGAAGGTATTTCTTGGTTCACAAGAGTGTACAGAGATTGTGCAATATGGTTTTGATGAACCAGAGTCCAAGGAAGCATAAGATGCTCTACAAGAGGTAGAGAAGCAAGTCCTCAAAGCCAATAGAAATAAAGACAACAAAGCAAAGACCATCATCTATCAAGGTCTTGATGAAGCAATATTTGAGATCATTGCTTTTGCAGAAACATCAAAAAAGATATGGGAGGTGCCGACATAATCAAGAAGATTCATCTCCAATCTTTGCGAGTCAATCAGATGAGAAGAAATGGAGAAGCCCTTACAGATGCTCGGATTACTGAGAAAATTTTGAGATCCATAGATCCAAAATTTGATTTTGTTGTTGTCGCTATTGAAGAGTCCAAAGAAGTGGACAAGTTGATAATGAATGAGCTTATGAGTTCTTTGCAAGCTCATGAGCAAAAGATTGTGAAAAGAAATGGAGATAAGGCAATTAAGCATGTCTTACAAGCAAAGTTATCTCTCAAAGACAGGTATGAGCAAGGGGAGACTTCAACAAGCGGCTATACCACTCGGGGAAGAAGTCAACAAAGACGAGGAGGATTTTAGTGATTTCAAGGCAAAGGATCTTAGAATATAGGATTTAGAGGAAGAGGTGGTAGAAACACCACCAGAGGAGGTCGAGGACAACAAGCATCACTCCTAGAAGAAGAGGAGGCGGTTACAATAACCGTGACAAGAGGAATATCCAATGTTATAATTGCAATCAATTTGGGCGCTATAGCACTGAATGTCGAAGGAAAGCTCTATTAGAGGTACATGAACAAGCCAACTATGCAGAGGAGGATGCCATCATCAGAGGATCAGCTGCATTATTTATCCAACAAGGACTTGGTGAGAATTAAGAGAATATTTGGTATCTAGATTCTGAAGCCAGCAATCACATGTGTGGCCAACGGGATCTATTTGGTGATCTAGATGAGACCATACAAGGACTAGTCACCTTTGGAGATACCTCAAAAGTTTCATTTAAAGGTAAAGGCAACATCCCAATCAAGTTAAAGAATGGCGATCACAGCTACATCACAGATGTTTACCATGTTCCAGCCGTAAAGCACAACTTGCTGAGTGTAGGTCAACTTATGGAGAAAGGTTATCCTCTTTTCACGAAAAATTATCATCTGACAATTACAGACTACAATGGGAGATTAATTGCCTATGTGAAGATGTCCAAAAATAGGATGTTTCCTTTAAACATCCAATATGATGCAGCAAAGTGTTTGAGTGTCATCACTAACAATGAAGAGTGGCTTTGGCACCTAAGGCTTGGACATCTGAATTTCACAAGTCTGAAGATGCTAGCAAGCAAGAAGATGGTCAAAGGTATGCCCCACATTGATCATCTAGATGGAGTCTGTAAGAGTTACGTCCTCAGCAAACATCACAGATCCAGTTTTGCCAAAGAAGTCAACTGGAAAGCAAATAAGCCACTAGAGTTAGTGCACATAAATGTGTGTGGTCCCATAAAGCCTATGTCAAATGGATAAAATAGACACTTCTTTACTTTCATTGATGATTTTAGCAGAAAGATATGGATATACTTTCTGAAGAGGAAGTCAGAAGTGTTGAATTGTTTTAAAGATTTTAAAGCAATTATTAAGAAGCAAAATGGCTATAAGATCAGAACTGTGAGATCTGATCAAGGTGGAGAATACACTTCAAATGATTTTGAAGCCTTTTGTACACAACAAGGCATCAGACAGCAGACAACACCAGCTTATACACCACAGCTGAATGGTGTAGCTGAGAGAAAGAATCGAATGATTCTTGACATGGCAAGAAGTCTACTCAAAGCAAAGAAACTGCCCAAACAATATTGGGCTGAAGCTGTATCATGTGCAGTGTATTTACTAAATTGCTGCCCAACCAGAAGTTTGCAAGTTGTCACTCCAGAAGAAGCATGGAGTGGTCACAAACCAAGTGTTACTCATGTTCGAGTCTTTAGTTGTGTGGCGTTTGCAAAGATCCCAGATGCAAGAAGGACCAAACTCGATGATAAAAGCGAGAAATGCATCTTTATCGGATATGGTGATAGAAGGATGGGATACAAGCTGTATAATCCCATTACAAAGAAGGTAATTATAAGTAGAGATGTTATTTTTGAATAAGATAAAACTTGGCAATGGAATGATGATCAAGAAGCAGTCAAATGGATCAGCATTGATTTTATCCTTGAAGATGAAGTGAAAGTACCGACAGTACTTACAGAAGGTCCAATATTACCACCAAATGAGCCACAAGGTCCGGTACACAGATCCCCTGTATTCAATAGGAGAAACATACCAGAATCATCATCAACACCACCATCAACATCCTCATTAGAAGAACCAAGAAGGATGAGAAATCTAGAAGAGTTATACGATACCACTCATGTCATGGAAGATACAACTCTATTTTCTTTCTTTGTAGATAATGACCCATTTAGCTTCAATGAAGCTGTCCACATAAGAGAAGTGGATAGAAGCAATGGATGAAGAAATATATGTCATTGAGAAGAATGATACCTGAAAGCTAACTAATCTACTAGAAAAGAAGAAAGCAATAGGTGTCAAATGGGTTTATAAGACAAAGAAGAATGCAAAAGGAGAAGTACAAAGATACAAAGCAAGATTAGTGGCAAAAGGCTACAAACAGAGAGAAGGCATTGACTATGGAGAAGTATTTGCTCTAGTAGCCTGGCTAGAGACAATCAGACTGATGATCTCACTAGCTGCACAACATAGATGGAAGGTCTATCAACTCGATGTGAAGTCATCATTTTTGAATGGCTTCCTAGAAGAAGAAATCTATGTTGAACAACCACTTGGATACATTGAAGCTGAAAATGAAGGCAAACTATACAAGTTGAAGAAAGCTCTCTATGGTTTGAAGCAAGCTCAACGTGCTTGGAATACCAGAATTAACAGGTATTTTCAAGACAATGGTTTTGAAAAATGTCCATATGAACACGTAATATATGTAAAGAAAGAAGTAGATGGCAGCATATTATTTGCGTGCCTATATGTTGATGACTTGATATTCACCAGCAACAATCTTACCACGTTTGAAGACTTCAAGAAATATATGGTACAAGAGTTTGAGATGACAGACATTGGTCTAATGGCACATTTTCTTGGCTTAGAAGTGATACAAAAAGAAGAGGAGATTTTTGTATCCCAAAGCAGTTATGCCAAAAATATTCTTGAAAGGTTCAAGATGGAAAGCTGCAATCCAGTATTAACTCCAGTTGAAAATGGAGTGGAATTGAGGAAGAGTCAAGTTGGAAATGTTGATCCAACTTACTTCAAAAGCTTAGTAGGAAGTTTAAGGTACTTGACATGTACCAGACCGGATATACTCTACGGAGTTGGACTTATCAACAGATATATGGAGACATGAGACCAGTCTCACTTGAATGCAGCCAAGAGAATTCTTCGCTACATCAAAGGAATAATAAATAAAGGTATGTTTTATACTTTAAGTAAAACCTTCAATCTTGTTGGCTACTCGGATAGTGATTGGGGTAGAGATCTGGATGAAAGGAAAAGCAAAACAGGATTTTTCTTTTTTACGGGAGATACATCTTTCACATGGTCATCCAAGAAGCAATTGATAATAACATTATCAAGCTATAAAGCTGAGTATGTTGCTACCAACTCAGCTGTATGCCATTTAATATGGTTAAGGAATATGCTGAAGCATTTGGGATTTCCTTAAGAAAATCCTACAGAGATTTATATTGATAATCGATCAGCGATTGCATTAGCAAAGAACCCACTGTATCATGAAATAAGTAAACACATTGATACACGTCATCACTTTATCCGAGAGCATGTGAAGAACAAAGAAGTTGAATTGATATCCTGCAAAACAAATAATCAAGTTGCAGATATCTTTACAAATCCATTGAAGGGAGAAATATTTATCAGATTGAAGTTCGAGCTTGGCATGACATCCCTCGATTGAGTTTAAAGGGGGGATTTGTTGCATTAAACTCAATCAAAAAGGTCAAAGATGGCAACCACCACTAGCATCCACCGCTTGTAACTTCTCAAACCGCCAGCCATTAGTCGCCAACCACCAGCTGTCAACCGCCTTCACAAACCACCAGCAGCCTTTACAAGCCTCCAACTAAGATTTTTCCCTTACTTTCAATTTGTGTATAAATAGGCAATTAAGTTTATGCTATTATTAGTGTGTGGGAAAGATAAGAAAGAAACACTAGAGAGAAAGAGAGAGGATGTGTACTAAGAGCTTTTGTTTATTTTGTAAGCTTCTTGTTGTTGAAATAAAACCATGTGTTTTATCCCCTCTGAGTGTTTCAAAGCCACCACCAGTGGTTTCTCCCACCAACACTCCATACAAGGATTGCCAATAGTTGGATGGAATAGAAACTGTCTAGCAACTCTTCTTGGATCTACAAGAGATATTATTGGCTTTGACCGTTTAGGCCTTAGATGTTAAGCCCTTTGTATCTTTACTCTTATTGCTTGGTACAAGAAGTGATGAAGATATAAGAAAGACAAATCATTTGCACATTGACGGGGAAGATCATACCATTGGTATTGATAAAATTGATAGTCTTCACTATCCTATGGCTGACTCAATTTACTACTCCATGGACACCTTTCATAGTAACTTAGTTTTGGAAGATAGGTACACAACATGTGGCTCTCAATCTAGTTCTAATGGAACTATAGCAAATATTCCAGTTGAAACTACTCATGACGTGGGGCTTGATATGGGGGAGAAAATGAAATTTATTTCAAATTGTGATGAGGCGCCAACTACTAAACCACATCTAGCTGGCGATCCAGCTCATAGGGAGGCTATCTATTATGCTCTAACTAGGCTCTAAGACCACAACTCTCTTGTCATCATAAATAAACTACAACAACTAGGAGGGCAAGTCCACTTCCCAACAACATCTACAGATCTTTTCCCTAAAATTTCAGGATATACTCAAAACTTAAATCATCACATCAGCACTACTAGCAACAATGTTGCAGATGTAAGCAAGGTGCAAGACTCTAAGTTTAAGCTCATCATTTGAGGGACCTAGGTCAAGTTGCTACGGGCCACTGCCTTATGTTAGAAGCCCAGCTTAGTTTGGGAACTTATTGCTCTGACTCCTTAAAAAATATCTCCTGTTTTTCTTGCTCTAATTATGACTTGGCCATAAGCCAATTCAATATATATGGCCCTAAACGGATGAAGCAAGCCAACCCTTAAAGTTGGGCTCTACTGTGTATACCAACTCTAGAGATCTTACTCAACAGGACAATGATCAAGTGAAATTTTGCTCAAGACAAAGAAAGATGAAACTTTTAACAATTCATGGGACTTTACATTGATGCGAATGACACGAAAAAATTTATAGATGACTTAGATGTTCACATGGGAAATAGATGTCATTTTCAAAATGTTGGGGACTCTTATAAACATATTTGTATAGTAGTATCCATACAATCAAGAGATGAAGAAGCTACTGTGAGTTTAGAAGATCGAGAATTTCAGGGTATGGTCCAGATTAGGGAAGCTTCGCTTATTGGGGACAATTCCAACCAAGGGCGGAGGTATGTTGAAGACTTGGGTGGACTATAGCCTAGTCAAGATTTTATTAAAAAAAATTACACTAATATTAAATTATTCCAAGTTATATTTAATTAAATTAAGTAAAAAAAAACATGTTTTGTCCATAAAATTAACTACTTTTTTTTAATTAAAATCTCTATCTTTTTTAGTTAAGAGAGCCAAAGTTGAAAATTATATCCCTTCTTATACTAGATTACTTTTTGTTTCTCTACATATTCAACTTATATAATTTAACAAAAACAACACACTTGTCCTTTTTTTTTCATTTATTGTATGATACTATCTATCACAGAAATTCAACTCAATCTTATCTTAACTACTAAAGTATTGCTTCAAACTTTAAAAGATGCTGAATTTGATATTCTCCTTGCATATGTGCAATTTATTTACACATAATAAGATTGACGCACCTTGTATAAATGCTTCATATAAAAGGCTATAGGTCGTTCATATCAGCAATAAGGATTGATGACAATTTACTAACACTATCATTATAATATATTTAACTTAGCAATAGATTTTCAATTTGAAGAGTTGAATTCTAGATTCAATGATAGGACAATGAAACTTATTGTACTTAGCTTTACTTTAGAACCTAAGGACAACTTTAAATCATTTAAAATTGATGCTATCTGCAAGCTTGTTGATAATTTTTATTCTGAAGATTTCAATAAATAAAAGATGCATTATTTAAGATCTTAGCTAGAGCATTATCATATTGATATGATTTATCATGAAAGCTTTCAGAACATGTCTATCATTTTCAAATTATATCAATGATTAATCGAAACAAATAAGTCACAACACAATTATTTGATTAACAGACCGAATCGTCCTATTTTGACTTTGCATGTTTTCACTATCACCAAGAGTGAGAATCTTTAGCTATGAAGAATGTTAAAAATGTGCTTTATAATAAAATAAAAGAGGAGTTCTTAGCATATTTTATGATGATTTACATTGAACGAGAGCTTACTGAAGATATCAATTCAGATTCGATTATAGATGAATTTTTTTCACTAAACATCGAAGGGTGTAATTTAATAATGAATTTATTTTTACTTTCACTTTACTTTTATGTACTTTTAAATTTATTTTTTAATATTTTAAATAATATATTTTATTGTTAAGCCTAGGGAAAAAAATTAATGCTTCCGCCCTTGATTCCAACCTTTATGCTTTTGAAAGAGATATTCGGAAACAACTTCAACAAGAGAAGGCTGACTGGAGGGTTGTCTTGTAAGTCCTTTGTTTCCTTTGCTTTGGTTAGGATTTTTTCTATTTCTTTATGAAGGTTCTTTTTTGGAACTTATATGGACTGGGTAGGGTTGGAAAATTACGAGCTGTGGGTAGACTTACTGATATTCATATTATTGATGTGTGCTTTCTTCTAGAAATAAAAATTAAGACCTGTACAGACTCTTTTATCTTTCGTGTTTGGAACAATAACAATGTTAATTGGGCTTATAATGAGGCTGAAGGAAGTAGAGGGGGTATGATTGCTCTTTGGGATGATACAAATTTTCAAGTTTCATTTGTTGAATATGGTTACGGGTGGATTGGTCTGTACGATCAGCATATGCAAAGTGGTTTTATATGTGCTATTGTAGGTGTTTATGCCCCTTGTTCTATGTCAGAAAATATGGGATCTTCGGAAACTTGTGTATCCTCAAATATGCCTTTCCTATTCCATGGTTAATGGTAAGAGATTTTAATAAGACTTTAAATCAGATTAATAGAAGTAGTGACTATCTTCACATCAGGAGCTCTTCAGCTTTTAGGAGTTTTCTAGATTATTATCACCTTATTGAGTATCAATTGGCAGGAGTTTACTACACTTAGTTCAAGAATTGCTTGATGAGAAAACTAGACCGTGCTTTCTCATATTACTCCTTTCTTTTTCAGTTCTCCAATGTAATACTCCATCGATTACCTAGAGAAATGTTAGATCATTGCCCCTTACTAGTGTCTAATTACCTCCCAAAGAGTGGTAGTCCTTTTAAATTTTTGGACTGTTGGCTTCAATTTCCTAACTTCAAAAACATCATTTGAGGCCTTTGGTTTGATGGGTGTACTACATTCCGAGGTCACTTCAGATTTATTAAGAAGCTTAACTTTGTAGCAGCTCAACTTCAGCGATGGAAGAAAGATGATTTTGGTGATCAAGAGCATAAACTTCATATGATGATTTCCTAAATTGATGATCTAGAGAGAAAACAAGAGGTTGATACTCTATGTCCCTCATATCACCTCAAGCTTGAATCTCTTATAAGGGACAAATGGACCTACAATAATAGAGTTGAATATAAGTGGAGGCAGAGATCTATACGGCTATGGTGCAAGCTAGGGGACCGTATTGCTAGGTTTTTTCATTTGATAACTAACTTTAGAAGAGCTAAATCTCAAATTATGATGATCAATCATAAAAGGGGTTGAACTTTGATCTTTACCAAAAATCAAATCCGCTGCAGTTGATTATTTTTATAATATGTATAAAGCTCCAATTGGGAAGAAAACAAAGATGGGTTTAGGTTTTAAAAGTTTAAATTCAAAGTTGTCTCTTCAGCTAGAGAGAGATGTTACCTTGGATGAAATTAAAAGATGTGTGTGGGATTGTGATGGTTCTAAGAGTCCTAGGGAGACAGTTTCAATTTTAAATTTTATAAGCTCACTTGGGATTTTATTGCAGAAGACTTATTGGACCTGATCACTAAATTTTTTAGAATAGGATCCATACCGAAAGGGGTTAACCTCTCCTATATCACATTGGTGTCGAAAAGAAGGTTACTTTAGAATTCAAAGAGTACCGCCCCATTAGTTTGATCTATGGTATTTACAAGATTATTGAGAAGATTTTGTCCAGTAGACTAAAATAAGTAATAAGCAGCTTGATTAGTGACAATCAAACTGTTTTTATAGCAGTCAAACAAATTGTTGATGGTTTTATGGTAGCTAATAAAGTGGTTTATGATCTAAAAAGTAGTCGAAGATCGGGTCTCATATTCAAGGTTGATTTTCAAAAAGTTTTTGATTCAGTTCTATGGGATTACATTGATGAGGTGATGACTTACATGGGTTTTGGTGCTAAATGGAGAGGGTTGATTTCCTCCTGCTTATCTACTAGTCAGGTTTCAGTCTTCGTCAATGGCTTTCCTTCCCTATAGTTTAAAGTGGGGCGTTGTATTAGACAAGGTGATCCCTTATTGCCTTTTCTTTTTAATATTGTTGTTGTAGGTCTATTTGTTCTCTTTCAATGTGCAGTAACTTTGAACATCATTCGGGGAATTGATTTTGGCTCTAACAACTTCTTAAGTCACCTACAATATGTAGATGACACTCTTGTCTTTATGCTAGCTAGTTTGCATGCCCTCTTGTCAATTAAAATAGTCTTAAGGTGGTTTGCCCTATGCTTAGGCTTGCACATTAATTTTTTTAAGAGCTCTCTTATAGGAATCAATGTCGCAACTTTTGCTTGGATGCGTTTGCAAAATCAATTTACTACAGGCATGATTCACTTCCTTGTAATTACCTGGGGATGCCTTTGGGGTCTAATCCTAGAAGGATTTCAACATGGAAACCCGTCATTGATAAGTTTTGAAAGAAACTCACTTCGTGAAAAGGGAGAATGTTAAGTATGGCTGGTCGCATTTGCCTTATCAAAAGTGTGTTGAACTCCCTTGCTTTGTACTTCATGTCCATCTTTCTTATGCTAAAAGGTGTGTGTCATTTACTTACTTCCATTCAACGTAAATTCTTATGGTCCGGAACTGTCAAAATCAAAAAAATTTGCAAAGTTCAATGGAGTGTGATTTTCGAGATAAGGATAGGGGTGACCTTGGGATTGGATCATTGATAGCCAAGAATAAAGCAAGGCTTTTCAAGTGGATTTTGGAGACTCTCTCTTCCTGGTAATAAGCTATGAAAGAAGATGATATTTAACAAATTTAAGACGGTGTTTGAAAATGGTTTTCCTATTTTTAGTAGAAGATTGTCTTGTATCTAGAGGGACATCACATCCCTAATGACTTCATCAGACTCTGTCTCTTCAGCTTTAGCCAATAACTGCAGATTTGTAGTGGGAAATGACTCTCTAACTCAGTTCTGTTCTGATGTTTGGTTTAATGGCTCTCCATTAAAAGTCATTTACCCACGACTCTATATTCTCTCCACTAATTTGAATGCCACAATTGTTGATATGGGAAATTGAGAGCAAGGGGAATGGAAGTGGGAGCTAGCTTGGAGGAGACAATTGTTCCTCTTCAAAACTGAACAGGTCATCTACCTTCTCTCATCTCTAGAAAGCTTTGGGCTAAAGGCAACAATCTCAGATAAGAAAGTTTGGTCCTCATCAGTAGATGGAGATTATATAGTTAAAACTTGTTCTTTACTTATTGACAAAATTGTGAATCCAGAGCTTAGAACTTTTAAGGCTTCGATACGGCAAAAAAAGGTTCCTCCTAAGGTTCAATCTTTTCTTTGGCTAGCTGTTCATAATAGATTATGCACTAAGAAATTCTTAAGTTGCTGCAATATAATCTCATTTGATCAAGCCTTTTGTATTTTTTGTGAAAATAAGATTGAGACTTCAAATCATCTTCTCCTTCATTGTAGACTAATGTGGAAATTATGGATGAAATTCTTGGATTGGTGGGGTATTAATGGTTGTCTTCCCTGCTGTGTGGATGATCTATTACATTAGTGGCCTAACGTAGTGTTTGGAAAATTCTAGCGTAAGGCTTGGTCTATGCTTTCTTGTTGTGTTAACTGGAGTATATGACTTATAAGGAACAAGGTAATCTTCAATGATGGAATTGCGACCTTCAAAGACAGTTTCTCCTTAATTCTTTATTACCTCTCGAATTGGCTCAAGTTTGCAAATAAGTTCTTCATAACTATTGGTACTGATTTAATTATGGGGCCTGAAAGCATTATAGATTGGTCTAACACTAAATTAAGGCTTTAAGCGCGGCGCATCAGCACCTTCAGTTCTGATGTTCTTTTTCGGTTATGTTTCTATTGGCTTTCTTTTTCTTTCTTTTTGTGTTTGCTTTTCTTCTTGTGATTCTCTTTTCTGTTCTTTTATACTTTTTTTCTGTGTATCTTGTTTTTGGCTATCTTCTGGTTAGCCCTCTCAATATATTGACTTCTTCCAAAAAAAAAGTTTATTAGAATGTTAGATTTCTTATTAGATTAGGGTTTTTTTTAATAGTTTAATTTCTTAATTATCTAGAACTTAAGGCCTATAAATAGACTTTTAATCTTAAGCATTATACATTATACACAAGTATTGAGAGATATAGAGGAGAGATATAAAGGTACATCTTTTGAGAAAACTCTTAATAAAATATCATTCCTCTCATTCTTCTTCTTGTTCTATAGCTTTGTTCTTATAAATTAGCTACTACATCCTATTCTTCTTTTCCAACACAACATGTTCATGAAACAA
>Ga0325414_1006321_pt1 | contig 12543 bp, 7 predicted proteins | sample PopdelMetagenome_8_FD_206183 | JGI IMG/M metagenome (GOLD analysis project Ga0325414, IMG submission 206183) | Populus deltoides microbial communities from Bellville, Georgia, United States - Leaf-PdKOR-R3 | ecosystem: Host-associated > Plants > Phyllosphere > Phylloplane/Leaf | place: USA... | reverse complement strand
GTTTGTGTAAGATTCGCTTTTGAAAGAACTGTTGATTGTATGGATTGTATTTTGATGATGTGAGGATTCAAGTTCTTTGATTACCGGCACCATGTGTATTAAATATACATATATATAAAAAAAAATTTACTATTGTTTTGGGCTTAGAAAGCCGGGTCGTTACATGTTCGTTCAACCATTTTATTTTGTAAGTATTATTTTTATTGAATTGAATATGATGATTTCTTGTTTCATTTTTAGGAAACTTATAATAGCCGGTTGAGGGAGAGATATGGGGACGATCCTTCGACCCATCTGGATTTCAATACGGATTTGTGGATGGAGGTAGGAACATCTGGTGGACCCGATAAAAATCGGGTGTACGAGCTCTCCAACACTATGGTCAAGAACTTGCGGGCGGCTCGTAGTGTCTCATCCGTTGGGAGCTCCCAAACAGTATCGAGCACCCAATCTAAGGAGTTCGTGGCCTTGCAGCAACACACGACTCATCTCACCGAGAAATACGAGCAACTATCGGCGAATTATGAACAACACACGGCTCATCTCGCCGAGAAATATGAGTAACTCTCGATGAATTATTAACAACTTAGCCAACTGGTCATGAACTTCACATCACAGAGTGGTGATACATGTGCACCCTTTTTTTGGCCGTATGGTCCCAGGAACAACAAGCGTCCTCCTCCTCCAGCTCTGCCATTGTGCTATTTTAATATTTTTTTGGAAACACATTCAATTTGTAATGAATATTATTGAACTTTATTTTTTTGTTTTTGATGTTTAATAAAATTTAATTTGCATAATTGGTTTTTTATACTATTAATTTAAATAATTTTATATTATTTATTCTAGATAACATTTTTTTAAAAAAATTTAAAAATACCCACCGAGGGATTTACAGACGGAATGTATCCATCAGCATTTGACAGAGAGCGGGAAATGCCACCATCACCGACGCATTTATAGACGGATAACGTCCGTCGACATTTCACAATAGCTTGGTGCAAATGCCACAATCACCGATGACTTTACAGACGGATAAAGTCTGTTGGCATTTCACAGAGAGTGGTTGAAATGCCACACTCATCGACGACTTTACAGACGGATATATTTCGTCGGCATTTCACCAGGAGCTGAAAAATATTTATTGGATATGCCACTATCACCGACGGAATAAATCCGTCGGTATATCTCTAGTGGGAAACCATTTTTTTTCACGCATTTTTCATCTAGGAAACCATCGGCAATCTTTTTTTTTTACCGACATCGTTAGCGACGGAATGTGGTATTACCAATGGAAGGGATGCCAATGGATGTTATCGGTCGGAGAGTTAGTTGGTAAAACATTTACTGATGGAGTCTGAATCTCACACTGACGAAAAGTTTCCGTCGGTAAAATTGTAAAATCTTGTAGTGATAGTTGGTGTAGTTGTGCTTGTTTAGAAGGATGTCATGTGGCAGTGCTATGCTACATTGAAAACAAGTCTTGAAATGGAGGAGATAAGGGAGATGATCGGTGTAAAGTGGTTGTGATGGCTAGAAGAAAAGGAAAGAAGAAGTAAGATTTTTAGTGGCTATTTTTTTTTTTTATAGAAAAAACATTATGGCAACTTATTGATTTTAACGCTACAAGAGTTTTTTTAGTCCTAAAATGAAATATAGTGATAATCTTGAAAAATATTTTATAATTTTTGTTGATTTTTTTAGCGTGCTATAAATTGTTATGAATTCATAAATTTTAAAATGTAAATTGTAATTTTCAATAGAATAAAGAAAAAGAAAAAAAATTAACTATTAGTTTTCCTAAAAAAATTTGACCAATTAATATTTTCAATAACCGTTTGGTTGCTAGAAAATTATGATACTATAGTTTTGGTTATACAAATCCAAATCTTTCATTTTCCCCTCTACACACCAAAATATTATGCTAACAACCTCTATAAACTCATTTTCAGTCTCAAAATACATTTTAATTGGCAAAAAAACTTAAAAAATCCAACCAAATAAAAAAAAACCCTCAATATATTATTGAAGTCTTGATCTTTTTTCTTCAATCATGTTAAGGATTGTCAATTGAACACATGAAAACCAAGTTTAACAATTTCATGATTGGAAAATACCGTAATTGGAGTATTTTCCTCTCCTTTCGTTTCTCTTACAGCTATTTAGAGATAAAAGCAAGAATATAATGAAATATTGTTACTTAAATGCAAAGATTATTAAAACTAGGAACTGAATTGCAAATATTAACCAGAGCTACATAGAAAACTTAAAAAAATGCGTAGTGAATGGATAGTATTTTAATTAGGGATGAGAAAAAAAAACAAAAAAACTTATTAAACTAAAAAAAACCAAAAAAACCAAACAAAAAAACACCTATTAAAAAACAGAAAAAAAATCAATTCTGTTTAGTTTTGGTTTAAAAAATATGAAACGGATTGAATTAGACCAAACCAGAATTGTTGAACAAAAAACTTAAAAATATTATTAACTTAACAGAAGTATAAATAGAAAAGTGTCTTAAAAAACTCAAATCCAAAAAATCACTCTCAGAACCTCCACCCCCTTCCTCCTCTAAACCCTTTCTCTCTCGATGTCCACCAAAGCCCTTTTCATAGCCAACCCCGCTTCTGCCTCTCTGGCTGTCTCCCATTTTTTTTTCTCTCGCAAGTCTCTATTTTGAAAGCACGATTCTTCAAGTTTTTGGTTCTAGGATAATATAGAGTTATGGAAGGCATGTGTAGTTTCACTTGTGGATGTTCCCAAGCATGGAGAAAGAGTGTTTTATCTACCTGAGGGTCATAATGGACAAATAAAGATTGGATTTTGAATATTTTTCTGTTTGGTGAGTGATGAAGTAAATGGGTATGGTTTAATTGGAATCTTTGAGTCTTGGATTGGTTTTTTATCTTTTATTTTTTCAATGACCAAAGTGTAAAAAAAGGGAGAAACTTTCTAATTTCTTGTACTATGTTACCTTCTCTTTTCTTATTGGTTTTTTATCTTTAAACCAAAGTGCACGAATAAAAAATGAACTGTCACCCTCACATCATGACTCTTGAGCCATGTGTTTTGAATATATGCATAATAGTATGTAATGGACTCGTTGTTCATAGTCTCATGAAATGCATCCATTTGCAAAGATCAAATCATCACACTGGATGAGGTCAAAGTTTATTGATCTTAACTGCTTGCGCTTGAAATGAGAATAGACTATCTTTGTTATTCATTTTACGTTCTGAAATAAATATATCCCTTGTGGTTTCTTTTTTAGCCTGAATAAATTTTTCTTTCAAGAAAATCTTGACTATGATCACACCTCGTACTAGGGACAAGCGAAAATTTCAATGATAAAAAAGAGGAAAAAGCTATGAGAAAGCCAAAAAAGGCAAAAGAGCCTAAGAAACTCAAATACTAAGGGGCATGGTCAAATCACAAGAAAAACTAATAGCCTAAACAAAGTGAGTATGCCCTGACCAAAACAATGAAAAAGGGCAAATCAAAGAAGAGTAGAAAAAAGAGAGAGATAAAAGACATAAAAAGTCGAACTGTTGATATTGATCCTTAGTTTTTGAAACCTTGAAATACTCTTTGAGTCTTATGAATTATTTTCTTTCATAATAAAAAATCACAGCTACGTTACGTACATGTAGAACTCTTTTCTAATCAAGCAAGCAAGCAACTTAGAACAGTACATAATGCTCTTAAAGTGTAACGAGTAATTTTCATAAGAGTCATGGCATCGAGAACAAGCCACTCATTATTATTCATGTTGATAAAATAAGTGTTCAAAAAAAGACAAATTTTTCTCAAACAAAACTTTGAGCGTTTTCTCAAGCCCTTCACTATGAAAACCCATAAAAAAAGGTCACCTCATCACGTACTTTCACCAATGACAATATTGCCAACACAAGAGCAAGTCATCTCTTTTCCAAGGAGTTACAAGATTTCAAAAAGCAAATTGTTTTAACTCACATCGAAATAATTTTTGTTTTCAAAATGCAAGATCAAGATTTCAAGATTCATTCTAGACAAATATTCCTTCACCAAACTCAAAATAAGAGAAATGAGAGAATTGTTACTCGAAACTATTATTTGTTTAAGTCGTTGACATAGCACACTTAGAGGTAATGACTAGTACAATGGGGAAACATTGTGTTTAGAAGAAAAATTGATCCCTTCTAGAAAAAAAAGAAGAAGAGAGGAACATTTACTATAATAAGACTAGGGGACATTTTGGTTTACAAAAGGCAGCTTGATCCTTTCAACAAGTGACACCGAATGTTTTTAACAGTTAGACAGGAAGTAATGAATGATTCTCTTAAATTATTCAACGAGACAAAAAATCTCTAGCATGCAAGTGGGTCACAATGGGCACCATGAAGGCTGAGTTGTGTAAACAAATCTGGAAAAAGACTTACATGGGCCAACTGAGTGGGCTAGAAGCCAAACAAAAAAGATGATCATAATCAGATATAGCAAGTCCTCACTAATCAAGCAACAAGAAGATTGAGAAGAAATGTTGACCTATATTTCAAATCAGGTAAGGATACATTTATGTTATCTAAACTTTGAAACATTAAACAATGTGTTTTGCAAAGATTCATAAGAGAAATCCTCGATGGGATCCCTCAAAAGGAAGGCCACCTTAAAATGGCCAAAAACGGAAAATGCTTGTGAAAATTGCTCACTTTTTGAGAATTGTTTTTGACTTGGGCAAGCTGCCGATGAGAATTAGTCCACCCGAAAAATCTTCGTATTTTTTAGGAAAGTCACCCATCACAATGAGACTCTTTGAGTTTTGATCTGGAAAGGCCGCCCACGAGAATTAGGCCACCCAAAAAATCTTCATATTTTTTCACCAATGTAGGTGATTAGTACTTAAAAGTGCATTTTTATCAAGGTTTTATATCATCATTTTGCACTTGAAGTATCAATATCTCTTTAACTAGAGCATGTTTTATAATAACATGTCTAATAATATAAGATACCTTTAATTTATGGTAAATGTAGGCCTATCACATAAATCAAAGGATTGATTGATGAGTTTAACTACTAAAATTGAGAAGATAAAGAGAGGGCTAAGCTTAGAAAATAGATGCTAGTTCAGTCCAAACTGGAACACCATTCAGTTATTGGATTATAACTGGAGCTGTAGAACTTGGATTTAGGTCTGGTTTATATGTATGGAAAGCTAAGACATAGGTCTAAAACTTTCATGAGAGTCTAAGATTCAAAATAAGTGTTTTCAAGTTCAAATTATAGCAACAATAGAGAAGTCAGAATTTGTCCTGCAGCCCAAACACTATTCAGTGTTCAACCCATATCTTGAGTTTTAGAAGTCCAAATGCATCGATTCTTGTTTTATTGAAAAGCTGAGACAATTTCCCAGAACTTTCATGAAGACTATCTACTCAAATTCTGATGTTAGCAATGACGTTTTCTACAGATAAGAAGATAAGAATTGTTACCAAGTCAAGAGGTGGCCACCCACTCAACAATTAATCATCAAATCAATAGTTCTGAATTTTTGTCTATAAAAGGAGGCATTTGCCATGCATTTAGGCATCTTGGTTTTTAGATCAAGATCAAGTTCTTGCTCTTTTTCTTTATATTTTTGTAATGCTTAAGTTTTGCTTTCATTAATCTCTTGTTTATGCTTTTCATTTCCTTTTTTATACTTACATAATTATGTTCTTATCTTGTTTATCTATGTTTCTCTTATTCATAATGTTCAGCTAAGTTTATTATGTCAAGGTGAAAATGTTACACTAATGGTGTAAGAATAAGTATAGTATAAACTCAACATGGACTTTAATATTTGATACTAACATGTTTTGTATTTATTATCTTACTCACTCTCAATACCTTGCTAGTTAAATGGTAATCTAGATTTGTGTTGAACAACCCTTGGGACAACAAATACTTGGCACTTTCATAGCCCAATTGTATGGTATAACCGACACTTATGCTATAAAAGGAACTTGATTTGTTGTTAACATAAGTTATCACCATAAATACCTAATAATATTTACAAGTATTGACATTACTCGAATAAGATAATTAATGTAATCATGTTAACAATTTATAATCCGATTGGAACCTCCTTTGTGTGTGGTTTCTAGTAAGTAATAAAAAGAGTTTATACTATACTTGTTTAAAATACCATTAGTGGATCCTCTAACCTTAACAATTATTTTATCACTGTTTAATCCTTACATCAATATCACATCTCAAAAGTTCTCTTCAACTCCTTTTCATTTATTGTTTATAATTTTATATAGTTCACCTCCCTGTGGTTCAACTCCGGTCTTGTCGGATTATTTATTACTTTGACACTCCTACACTTAGGAGAAGAAATCAATCTTTTGATCGTTTCAGTAGGTCACCCATTAAAATGAGACCCCTTCTGAAAATCCTTGTTTTTTTTCCATCCGAGTGGATTACCAATTACAATGAGATCATTTCTGAAAATCTTTCTATTTTTCAAAAAAAAAATCTCTCTTTACATTCTTCACCTTTGGGCAGATCGGCTGGAACAATTAGACCACTTACAAGATTCCTTGCATTTAATCATTGGGCACGTCACTTGGAATAATTATACCACATGCAAAATTCTTTGCATTCTTCACCATCAGGCAGGCCGCCTGGAACAATTAAACCACTTGCAAGATTCCGCACATTTTAGCATCGGGCAAGTCGCCTGGAACAATTTGACAACTCGCGAAATTCTTCGCGTTTCTTCTTCACCATCGAGCATGTCTCCTAGAACAATTAGACCATTCGCAAGATCCCTCGCATTTTATCATCGGGTAGGTCACTTAGAATAATTAGACCACTTGTGAAATTCTTTGTGTTTTTTCTTCACCATAGGGCAGGTCGCCTGGAACAATTAGACCACTTTTGAGATCCCTTACATTTTATCATCAGGCATGTTGTTACTTATTTTTGGGCCCCACATGCTGGAGATGTTGTATACCTCTTTTGAACCAAATGCAGGAGTTTAGTTCATGATTGGTGAGGAATTGACAAAAGCAGAGAAGAAAAAAATGTTTTTTTGAACAATGTTTGAGCTGTTTTCTACCCTCTTTATCCTCCCCCTTTGGTGCCAAAATCGTCAGTTTTCTTAGACTGATTAGGAGTCTTCATTATGCTAAATTCGTTCCTTATTTATCTGGTCTTTAAGGTCGGATAAATCCCTCAGAATTTGCACTAAAAAAATTGATTCTGCTACTGTCACAATTTGTTGTTCCAACTTAGGCTTTGATTCTGACTTGGTTTCGTATGATATCTGACCATCTTAGCAATATTCTGTCACTCATGACATGTTGAAGAATTGACCTACACCTTTATTGGGTCCTAGGGTTCACTGTTCTTATGGCAGTCTCTTACTCAGATTGGGATGCTCGGCATTGTCAGTTTCCTGAATCAGATCAGGAAATCCTTTTGACCAACCAGGTTGTGGCCATATTCTGTTCTTCAAAAAAACTTTATCTCACTTTGAACCCTTCATGAAAGTTGTAGATCTGTACGCGTAGATGAATTTAGGTTTTTGAATCTCCTAATTTCGATATCAGAAGCTTAATATATTCCTATGATAATATCTAATGAGATAATAGAGAATTCTGTCGCGAGAAGGATTTCGAACCGAGTTTTTCACTAAATACTCTGCTTTCATCATAATTTTATTGGTCATTTTTCTTAGGTCATACTCTCAGTCGTATCGGGATGCTTGGCATTGTCAGTTTCTGAATTAGATCAGGAGACCCTTATTGACCAACCAGATTGCTACCAGATTCTATTCTTTAAAACAATTTTATCTCATTTCGAATCCTTTATCAAAGTTGTAGTCCTGGACGCATAGATGAATTTGGGCTTTTGAATCTCTTGATTTCAATATCAAAAGCTCAAGATATTCTCGTTTGAATATCTAGTGTGAAAGTAGAGAATCCTGCCGTGAGAAGGGTTCCAACCCGAGTTTGTTTGGATCCTTCATGAAAGTTGTAGTCCTGTATGTGTAGATGAATTTGGGCTTTTGAATTGCTTGATTTTGATATTATAAGCTCAAGATATTCCTGTTTGAACATTTAGTAGAAAATTAGAGAATCCTGCCAGAAGAAGAATTCGAGCCCAAGTTTTTTTCAGGTCTTGATTCGAGGGACCCGATTTAATGTTTTAAGGATTTATCAAATTAATTAAAGACAAATTTCAAACCTTGGAAAGTAAATAGGTTTCGTTCGAGGAATAAACAAAACAGGAATTGGATCAAGAAACATCAATAATGTCTGTTACTTGGCATCATAAAACAGCCCCATAGGATTTAATTAGCAGGGTTACTATTCATGGTCATTTTGAGCATAACTATCCCATCTGATTTCTTTCCTGTTTATCCACACAACCCTCCCCATCTGATTTCTTTCCTTTTCTCCGCAACATGCTGCTATTTGCCAATTTGGACCTGCAAATCACGTTTGTACAGTTTTAATTCATAGGAGACAACAACTTTTGATAGTTGCAAAATGCCATGAAGAGAAGAACCTCACCATTATCTAATGGCTGGGATTTTATCCCTAACATAGATGGCTGAGATGATGTGTTAATGTTGGAAAGAAATCACTAGAATCAGCACATAATTAATGAGAATATTGTAGTTTCCTCATATGTATTATTTGGCTGCAAATCAGCTGGAATTTGCATCCTAGATTAATGCATTAAATCTTTCCTAAATAGAGATATATTAGGCTATATATAAGCCCCCTCTACGGACCTAGCGAGGAGGGAGAAAAAAGAGAGAGAGAAAAAATAAACAGAGGAAAGACAAGAAAAAAAACGAAAGAGAGGCAGGCAATAGGAGAGAAAAAATACAGAGAATAGAGGGAGTTTCTTTCCTTCATTCTTGTTTTTACTATGAGAGGAGGAAGGCAGGCAATAGGAGAGAAAAGAGCAGAAAAAAAAGAAAGAAGAGAAAGGGAAAGGAGAGGAAAAACACAGAGAATAGAGGGATTTTCTTTCCCGCATCCTTGCATTACTATGAGACGGGGAAAGCAAAACAGAGGAGAGGGAAAGAAGAGAAATTTGAAGCTAAAACCAATAGAGAGAGAGAGGGATGAAGATGCAGAGCTAAATGCAGGAGTTAGACATAAACAGAGAACAAAGGGAAAAGGGCTGGAACAAACGAACACGGATAGACCAGCCAGCACGCCTTCAACATCACTGCAGCTCCTTCGTCTTTCTCCAGGTCTGTTATTCTTAGCTTCTGCATAACTTCTGCATGCATTCTTAGTTGTTTTTGTTACTGTTCAAGTGAAATTTAATTCACTTGAACAATGACCAGCCAAGGCACGCATGAGGAAACTCACGCATGCCTTTGTGCCCAACCGGGTCACTAGTTCTAGCCCGTAACCCGACTAGGCCTGCTGCGTTCAGCCTAGCAACATGGGCCGAGCTGAACCTAGCCTCTAAAAAAAACAAGTACTATCGTTGTTTTTCTTGTGTATTTATTTTGTGGTTTTTTTGTATTTTTATATTGTAAAAATACAAATCTTGTATTTAGAACACCCGGTTTTCGACGTAATGTGGAATATATATATATATATATGGGTTATAAATTTAGTCTAAATCAAACAAAGATTTCAAGAGATCTGCATTGGTTCTCCTTGGTACTTTGTAGACATATCTAAAGGTGTGATCCACATTGACCAATGGTTTTTTCTTTTTAGACTCTGAGTCCAAGTTTGTTCATTATAGCAAACTTATCCTAGGAAAACTGATGGGATTAGAAAACACCAACACCATAGCAATTATAAGGCAAACCAAACACCAAGCAGCTTACCTTAGGTAGGGCGTACTAGGGGTGCTAATACCTTCCCTTTACGCAACCAGTCCCTTGTCTTAAAATCTCTGAAAGGTCAGTTAGGTTTTCTAGTGACCATAATACTAGGTGGCGACTCCCTTATTCACAAAAAAAAACCACAAAATTAATTCCTCGCTCCCGGGAAGGGTCGCCGCTCTGTCGCGCTTTGTCGTGGGGATGCGACAGTGCAAGTCGTCTGAAACAATTAGACCACTTGCAAAATCCCTCGCATTTTATTATGGGGTAGTTCGTCTATAACAATTAGACCATTTCAAAAAAAAATCAAAAGAAAAGAAAAGGAAGGGTTTTCACGCTTATTTTTCTTTACAAAACTTACTATACGAAGTAAAAAAAAAAAGAATTTTCCAATGCCTTTGCACCATAAGCATTGTAAAAAGGAGGCAACTATTATAACACAATTTTGGCCCATAAGCTTTTAATTTAGTTTTACAGGAGTTAAAATGTAAAATTGAAAGATAAAATATTTATTTCGATGAAAAGTGTGATTTGTTAACTTGCGTGAAAACTAGGGACTACAATGTGCTTTTGACATTCTATCCTTATCATTAAGAAAATGATAGTTATTCATATTCGAATTTGATTCTTAATCAAATTCAAGGTTCAAAAAAGAAAATGAGTTTATTTGAGATTTTGTTTCTTATACACGATGATGAGACTCTTATACTATAAATACATATCCCATCAAGCACATGGTAGCTTTACAAGAAAAAAGAAACACATAAAAAAAGAAACATAAAAAAAGGGGCGGCGAACCCTAAATAATCACCTTCTCTGTGACCAACCACGACCCCCTGCCTGTTTTTCTCTCTCCGAAAATCAACCAATACCAATACTAGCCAGCACCCTCTCTCTGTCAATATCTCCGCCACCAACACCAAGAAAAGAGAAATCAGCTCCATCTTTTTGTCCCGGTAACCCCTTCTTCGGTTGAACTCTGCTGCATGCTGTTAAGTTATCATGCCTGGTCCTCATCAAGGTCGGATGTCACTAAACCACCAGGCCAGAAAGGTTGCATCATGGACAACTCTTCTTACCAGCAGCAATAACAGCGAAGTCGCCAAGACAGCAGTGGGGTCGCTCCTCTCCTCCTCACTGAAAAAACCAGCTCTCCTCATCTAGATTGCTGCCATGATTTCCTCTCCTCTGATATAGCAGCAACACTGGTTTCAGCAATTTGATTTCCAGTCACACCATCAGCAACAAACGCCAGCCGCTCCTCAAAACAAGCTGCCACTGTGAGCAGGAGAAATCCTCTTCTCAGCAAGATGCCATCGTGAGCAGCAGAAGGTTTCCTCTCAGACATGCAATCTTTGGTTTTACAATGAACAAACAATAGAATTCTCTTCTTTAAGTTGTGCAACAGCAGCATCAACCGTCCTATCTTCGACTGAGAGCAGAATCCATCAGAGGTTCCCATTGCCAGCTGAAGGTAAGTTTCAATCCAACCCCAAGCAACATCCAGTAACTCTTCACAACACCGACTCCCCTGCTCTAGATTGCTGTCGCGATCTCCTCTCCTCTGCACCAGCTATGAATAGCAGCACACTACAAGCTCCAACAGGCGCTCCTCTCCCTACCGTGCTCCTCCGACCAACAGCTACATTCCCTTTCCATAATAGGGAGGAGCAACAAAAACCAAAAAGGAAAAGGGAGAGAAATTAAAAAAAAAAAATGGAGACCAGGGAGGAAGGAGAAACACAGAAGAATGAAGAGAAAGTCAAGATGTTTGCCCAACCACTAGTCTCCAGCGTCATCCGCCTGTCTCCCTCAACTTCGCCTCCAGTAGAAGCACGTACAGGTTATTGGAAAAAATAATAACAGAACAAAGGAGGGATCATCACTCACATAATTTGGTGGAATACAATACACTAAATAATAGTACTCTCACATATTGCATTATCAAATCCAGACAATATATATAGACATTCACTACTAGAAATTCGCTAAATAGCAACCAATTTACCGACGGAATATGTTTGTCGGTAATTTGAGGTCGAAATTACCGACGGACACCTTTCCGTCAGTAATTCAGTCGGTAACTACCGACGGAAACTTTTCTGTCCGTAATTTAGTCGGTAACTCCCGACAGAAATATTCCGTCGGGAGTTACCGACTGAATTATGGATGGAAAAGTTTTTGAATTAAAAAAAAAGGTGGGTCGCTTAGTGGAGGTTTCAGCAGGTTATTTTTTCCAACAGACTCACCGATGGATTCAAAACGACAGCTCATATAGTGACGTGACCGGTTCACCGTTTAAATTGCCGACAGACTCACCGAGGGATTCGAAATGGCAGATCCGTATGGAGACGTGTCAATGTTTCTGTCAGAATCACCGACGTAATCACTGACGAAGTTTCCGTCGGTGAAACCTTCAGAAAACGTTAATATATGATAGCTCTGCCGACCCTCTCCTCCCCTATTTCTCCTTCTTCTTCCTAAACCCAACTCTCCCCATCTACAAACAACCAGCCCCCCCTCCCCCCAAAAAAAAATCTCCCTCATATCAGCACAACAAGTTATATTTCTTAAAGTTTTATGGTCATAACATCCGTGTTCTGATTTACCGACGGATTTTATCAATTTTTGTAAGTAATTCTATCTTTTTAAATTTTAACATTTAATTAAATGTCAATTTTATTATTTTTTTAGTATATGTATTTTGTTAGTAGATG
>Ga0325414_1006320_pt1 | contig 12543 bp, 8 predicted proteins | sample PopdelMetagenome_8_FD_206183 | JGI IMG/M metagenome (GOLD analysis project Ga0325414, IMG submission 206183) | Populus deltoides microbial communities from Bellville, Georgia, United States - Leaf-PdKOR-R3 | ecosystem: Host-associated > Plants > Phyllosphere > Phylloplane/Leaf | place: USA... | reverse complement strand
GACTTTCTAACCATGCAGAAGTTTCTTATAGTCTACCATGTCAAATTACCCAATTTGTATTGACTCTGCGGCTCTTCAACTCCTTCGCCTCCAAGAAACACTAGAACCGGTGACTTTTTAACCGATACCAGTCTCTATTAATCATGAACGAAATGGGGTTATTATTATTATTGTTATTATTATTAGTGAACTAACTAATTATGGCGGGTTGAACAGCGGGGGGGGGGACGAGGAAATTAACAGCAAATTTTGTTAAGTGAACAATTTCCAGATTTGAGGCCAGCAGTAATTATAAATTTTGCTTGACCTGGATCACAATACGGCTCAAGTCTGAACAGAGGATGATTAGCGGGCATGGGAATTAACTACCCTCTATAAAATTATATAAATAAAAGACATGAAAAATTGACTTGTCAGCAATTTAAGAGAAAATGATGCGTGCATGCCCTGCCTTGGTGATGCTATTTTGGTCCGTCGGCCACGTCCAAGATGAAACATGTCAATCATCCAATGGTGATAGCCAGCTTCGAAGAAAAGCAGCAGTCTTCTTCGAAGGCGGCTATGGTTGAATTGAAAGCTAATCCATCCTTGTAGCAGCAGCCATGGAGTTCCTCTTACGTAACGTATGACCATAAAACACAAGAGTCTTTTACTCCAAAGTTCAAAAGAGAATGGCTTTGAGATCATCAAATCATTGTGTTAATTATTAATGTTCTAGAACTTACCATGATTCAAAATTAATTTAAAAAAAAATGCTTTTTCTTTTTACTAACTCTAGAAAGTGAAGCTCTCATAAAATTACAAGAAATCCGTCAATCTAACATTCAGAAAATTAGCCTTTGCAACAAAAAAAAAAACAAATTTATTAAATTTACTCTATATTTATCACACTTCATCGGTTACATCTAATTAGAAAAACAAAATTGTTCACTTGATTTTTTCTAGGAGGAAAATTGAGAAAAATTGTGTGAACATTGGATTTTGTTTTCATTGGGTACAACCCAATTATTCACAAAACTCAACCACAAAAGTTAATTTTTCTTGTTTTTTGTAGTTTTTTTAAAGCGTGTTTGGCAGTATGGTTGCGGGTGCTTTTCAAATAACTTTTCGTGTCAAAATGCATGTCAATGATGTTTTTTTATTTTTTAAAAAATTATTTTTGACATCAGCACATCAAAACAATCCAAAACATACAACCCATATTAAATTTTAACAAAAAAAAATTAAAATTTTTTGGGAACGCAGCCGCAGCAGCATTCCTAAACATGCCCTTAGTGAGTCTCACACCCAAACCTCAACCTCCACCTTTAAAACGAGATATTAACATGATCCATCAATACCAATTGAACTAGAGGCCCCCAAAACGTCATCGTAAATCAAGTTAAGTGGTGCATAGCCACTGTAGCGGTCTAAACTACTTGACCGTGAGGAGCTTTTAGGAGGCTTAATTCCGAGGAAAAACAAACCAGTTCACCGATTAAAGTAATTTACAAAGGCAAATAGCTGCTAAGAAATGGTTTCAAGGCGACGTAGATATGCATCATGACTTCCAAGAAGATCATGTAACTCTTCAAATGTGAGTGGACGAACTTGTGCACGAATAGGGCTATAATTTCACAAAAACCAGCCCCCTAGACCTTGGAAGATGTATAGCGTCAAATCATCTTCAGAAACAGGATGATCTATGAGTGAGATTTTGTCTGTCAGGGATTTTACAGTCTACAAGTTTTGTTGGATCGATTGATTCCCTTTCTATATCGGAGTGAGTTCCTCTTTTTCCTCTTTTAGTTGCATTGGCTGAATTTAGTTAAATAAGTTTGATTCGGTTTGTTTTTTTAGATATTTTTTATAATTAATTTTTTTTATTGTCATCCTTCAATGTTGGGTTAGTTTATGTTAGGTTAGTTATAAACTAGACTTTATAAATTTATTTGATTTATTTTCTATATTATTATCTTAATCTCATAATCTAAGTCACAAGTTTGGTAAATTGACTCTATTTTTTTATTTTTTTATTGAATATTTTTTAATTAGGTTTTGTGATTTTTTTATTTATTTTCCATAGAATTATTATGATCTTAGGAACTGGGACGTAGGTTTGACGAATTGATCCAGGTTGACTTTTTTTATTTTTTTAATCATTTTTAATTGAATATTTTTTTGATTTCACCTTAGAACAACTCAATCTTTTTTTTATTCAAGTTTTTTTTTAATTTCATATTTTTTCAACAACTCAATGCTGATCTCATGGATTTTTTTCTCTTGATTTCAACCTTCAATATTGAATTGCTGGAAATAGAGCTTTGTAATTTTTTTTATTTTTTTTTTATAAAGTTATCTCAATTTTATTATCTAGATCATGGGTTTAATAGGTTAGTCTAAACTTACTTAGGTTTTTTTGTCCTTTTTTAATTGTTGTTTTTATTTCATCGTTCAATATTAGATTGGTTGGTAATTAGACTTCATATTTTTTTTTATTTGCTTTATATATGGTTATCCTAATCTCATAACATGTTTGGCTTGTTACCTTAAGTTGACTTGGTTAGTTTTTTTTTTTTTTGTTCTTTTTTTAAAAAAAATTTCAATATTGAATTGATTATAAATTAGCCTTTATAATTTATTTTGATTTACTTTCTTTCTATAAGGTTATTGTGATCTCATAATCTAAGTCGTAAATTTAACAATTTAACCTAAGTCAATTCAATGTTATAACCTCAAAATTTGAAAGAAAATAGTATTCAATATATCACCATATTAATATTTAGAAAATATATTATCAATGCTTAAATAAATATTTTTTTAGTTAAAAAGCATATTATCAATTCAATGTATTATATTTTAAATTTATGATTAAATATTTTTTTTAGAAAGCATATTATCAATGTTTGAATATTTTTTTTAGTTAAAAATAAAATCAACTCGACCGTAAAATGATCGAGTTGCGCGCTAAAGTCACACTGAAACAATGAGCTCTTGCAAAAACGAGACTACATTTGATCGGACAACAGCACAATTAAAAAAAAAATAAAAATAGCCATCCACATCCTTTTTCCAAATTAAAAAAAAAATCTTTAAAATACATAAAATTAATATATAAACTAACCTAAATACTCACGTTAATAAAACAAAAAAATCTTATGGATCCTGAACGAATAATAATCACAAAACGGATTCAGAAAGGGATGATAAGTGTGGGACCCTAAATTTAACCGAAATCTTTCCTCGCCTCACAATGATACAATCTACCTTCTATGCCCAACACAATCCATGTAGAAAGAGAGAACCAAGAAAAAAAAACATCAAAAAACAAAGAAGACAAGCAGAAGCCATGGTTGCTCAAGCAGCAGCAATGACAACTTCATCATCACATCTTCTCTTCACTAGCTCACGTTCTCTTTCCCGCCTATCTCCTTTCCAGTTATGTGTCTTTGACTCAAAAACACTCGTGTCATACCCCAACATCACTAGTACTATATATCAAGAAAAAACATGGTGGTGGTGGTGGGTTTAAGTGCATGGCTATCAACACAGCCTCTGAGGCTGAGACAAAGAAGAGTAGGTTTGAGATTCAAACACTCACTGGTTGGCTGTTGAATCAAGAACAAGCGGGTGTTATTGATGCTGAACTCACTATTGTGATTTCTAGCATTTCAATGGCATGTAAGCAGATTGCTTCTTCGGTTCAAAGAGCCAGCATTTCTAACTTAACTGGAGTTCAAGGTGCTGTTAATGTTCAAGGAGAAGACCAAAAGAAGCTTGACGTGGTCTCTAATGAGGTCTGAGCTGAGCTGATGAATAATTAATTATCTTGCATCAAGCTACCAGAATTAAACATACATGCTTCATCATAATTATGCAAATTTGATTGTGAGACAGTCTAAAAACTAACTAGATGATGATTGTCTTTTGCTTTTACATAAAGTTTAAGTGCTAGCACCCTATATATATATATATATATGAGGCCATGAGGCAACTTCTCTTTTCCCTTAAATAATTATTTGGTTTATGAATTAGATGCATTTTAGTTGGAAATATTTGGCGCAGTAGTTGAAATTATTTGGTTTGCAACTACGTACAGGTGTTCTCTAGCTGCTTGAGATCAAGTGGGCGAACAGGTATCATAGCATCAGAGGAAGAGGATGTGCCAGTGGCAGTGGAGGAGAGTTACTCTGGAAACTATATAGTGGTTTTTGACCCACTTGATGGATCCTCCAACATTGATGCTGCAGTGTCTACTGGTTCTATCTTCGGAATATACAGCCCAAATGATGAGTGTCTTGCTGTTATTGGAGATGATCCCGCTGTAAGTCCATGTATACTACAAACACAAAGGAAGATAGTGTATGGCTAATATCTGATTGTTTGAAGATTTGGTAATTGCAACTCGACCAGTCGGAACAGAGTTGTGTTGTGAATGTTTGCCAGCCAGGAGATAACCTTCTTGCTGCTGGCTACTGCATGTAATCAAGCTCAGCGATTTCTGTGCTCACTGTTGGAAAAGGCGTGTTCGCTTTCACCTTGGATCCAATGTATGGAGAATTTGTTTTAACTCAAGAAAATATCCAGATTCCAAAAGCTGGAAAGATTTATGCATTTAATGAAGGAAACTACCAGTTATGGGATGACAATTTGAAGAAGTACATCGATGACCTTGAAGACCCTGGTCCGAGTGGCAAGCCCTACTCTGCTTGATACATTGGAAGCTTGGTTGGCGACTTCCATCGGACGCTGCTGTATGGTGGCATTTATGGGTACCCCAGAGACAAAAGGAGCAAGAATGGGAAGCTGAGGCTTTTGTATGAGAGTGCACCAATGAGCTTTATAGTGGAACAAGCTGGCGGGAAAGGTTCAGATGAGCGTCAGAGAGTGTTGGATATCACACCTACTGAGGTCAGTTTAATACGCTTCATTCAATTCAAGCATTTTTTATTTCTTCTTTCTTGAGTTAATAACTGAGGCATTGTTTTCTTCACCAGATACACCAGCGTGTTCCGCTTTACATTGGGAGCGTGGAGGAAGTGGAGGAAGTGGAGAAATTGGAGAAGTATTTAGCTTGATTAAAATGAAAAAAAAAAAACAAAGAGTAATTTTGTTCTGTGAAGCTAAATGCTATCACTGGCCATGGCAGTCTCAGGAAATGCGCTACTGGGTTAAGAACGCAGAAAGTCAGTGGTGTCAGAAATGTAAAATCATTTTTTTATCGCTTAAAAGTAATGGAAGATTGAAACTCAATGTTAAGAATCTATGTGGAACGCATGATAGCAGGCTTTCAGAAACAGTAGGTTTATTTATTGTTGTAAATTGAGTTACAATTGTTGATGCATTGGTTGCTGCTATTGCTTCTGTTGCTCATAACAGAAGCTTCAGCTAGATAAAGTCATAGAGCAGGCGATTTCACCTTCAAATATTAACATCAGTGAATAAAATAGCGGAGGGTTGATCGTTGAACATATCACATTTAAACTTTACGTCTTCGCCCGTATCATTAGAGCATCTGATGCCTCCTGACCAGTTTGGGTTTCCTATCGCATGCATGAACTTGAAGTTACAAATCTCTAAAAACAACACAAAATTAATGATTATTGAATCATCTGCATCTGTAACTGCAGATTCTTCTACAACTGGAATTGTAACTGAAGATACCACTGTAACTGAAGATATTGGGGCAACCTTGCAAGCTTCCATCACTGATCATGCATAAGGAAAGAGGTCTGACTCTTGGGATTCAATCTTTATTGCCTATCTGAAATCTGCTGCAAATAATGGCAGCAGATATTGACCTTCTGAAATATATATACTGCTGATCCACGGCAACAACTTGTGATATTATAAGAACAGAAGGAAATTGTGACTCGTGGGATGCTAAACTGAAGAGCTGCCTTAGGCAGCCAGGGCCACCCAACGGCAAGCGTTACTTTGGACGTTATATAAGCTGCCTTGTTGATGAAATACAGAGGATGCTTCTATATGGTGGCATCTATGGAAACCCAAAGAAAACGGACAGCAAAAATGGGAACTTAAGGCTACTGTATGAATGCGCACCTATGAGTTATATTGTGGAACAAGCTGGTGGAAAGCAACAGATGGTCACCAGAGAATCCTTGACGTCAAGCCAGCGCAGGCAGCCGTTGCATTGCAGCTTTACCGCTTCATCTTTAGACTATCAATCACAATTTAAGAAATTGTGCAAGAAAACAACCATGGGAGTGACAATCACAGAATATTACGAGCGCTAGGATCAGAAACTATGATTTGAATCACATTTCCATACAGTTCATAACCACAGAAACAGAATGAACCTTGGGAATCAAATAACTACTGACACTTTGATTAACTTTGTAATTTTGTGGCAGATACACCAATGCACACCAATTTTCTTTGGAAATTCAGATGAAGTGGACAAACTTCTTCAGTAACTTGCTTGAGCTTAGATATCTTGATTCTGCCTTTTATTCCCCTTCTTGCAGCATGCTTAAATACTTAAGACATTTGAATGAAGAACTCTTACAGAATTTCAACCTTACATAAAATTGATGAGAGTGATCTCCATCAAAAACGTAAACTAAATGTCAGAAGAATTCAGCATGTGATACAGAACTAAATTGTGTAGCATAGAATGCTTATAGCAATGAGTCTTGGCAGAGCAATCAATACTTTTGTGGGTATATTAAGAATAGTACATCAAACAGAAACTTACATATGAGCTAAAAAATTGGGGTTTGGTCAACTGATAGACAAAAGCCATAAAGGATCCCGAGATTATAAACCTAGATTACTAGTGAAGAGGATTATGAATCTTCTGCAGTAAGTGCTGTACTGGTAACAGGTCAGTCTAAAGTGTCATTTGAATCTTCAAGTCAATCAGTTACTAGCCAAACAATTCTCCTGATTCAAAGAACTCCTCTGACTTTTAGCTGCAAATGGAGAAAAGGCCAAATAATTCAAGGGTTCCAAGAAATAGGGAAGGTAGCATAAAAAAAGAAATTTAGAAAATACACAAAGCATGAAGGTGAAGTAATAAATTTACCAGGGCTTAAAATTCTTATGCATTTTGTTATAGACTTCACAGCTGTTATATCAGGACCTGAAAAAAAATCAATCAATATATGCTCAATGATGGATGCATTCTGGTCAATTATGTTGAGGAGATCATTCAGATTACCTTGCATATGTATATCGTTTCCTGAAAACACCTCAGTCATGGTAGAGGAGAACTCCGACATGACTTGATCAGTCCCCAGATTACCATCCCTAGATTCATGTGATGACCTGTATATCATACGGAGCCAAAATATCAGAGAAAAGAAACCAAGAAAGGATTCATTGGAGTCAAAAAGACAATAGAGAAGTATTAGGTTATTAGAATATAGCCAAAGAAAACCAATACCCTGAAATGGTGTCTGTAGAAGCTCCCAAGGCTGGCTGGCATGGACAAGCAATTCCTTCATAATCAAGGTCTAGATCCACCAACAGTTCAGAGAAGGAGAAATTAGCCCCGAATACATCTAAGTTAGGCAAGTCTAAGTCAAAAAAGTCTCCATCCTTATCAGACTCGGATGTAGAGAACTCATTGTCAACTGGTTTATCCAAATTCACTGTTGCGTCAGAACCATCGAAGTCTAGCCTTCCTTTCACACAATCCCTCTTGCACATCCTCTTCAAGGTTGTCTTGACTGGTGAGGAAGAAGAGATGCACTGATTTCTCTCCATGGTGTAGTACGTCATGTTTTTGAATGGGCTCACTGTAACTCTCTCTGATGTGATCACCGTACAGTTGGTAGGAGTGACCTGTTGAGGAGTATTGTTGCTACTGCAGTGAGCATTGGCAGAAATATCCTTTGGAGATGCAGAGTTGTCATTGTGAGGAGAAAATGATTGTGGTGGTGTATTGGGATTAGATGAACTAGTTGGAGGGGACGGTAAAGGCTGATGGAACAAACTCTTAGCCACATTGGATGCTTGAACTATTGGACCAGTGGGTGTGCAATTTTGTGTTGATGATCCAATCATTGGTGAGGGCTGAACATTTTCTTGAGTAGCGGCATCATTATCAGATTGTTTGAGTGTACCTGAAGACATAACGAGTTATAAAAAAAAAAAACAAACAAATTCAAATTTTGAGAATAAGAAATGTGCAAGAACATGAATTTCTTACATTTACTTGGTATTTTCCTTGAGGCTAACTTGCTGCGAGACTTTTTAGCATCTGGAGCAGAGTCTGAAACAGCACTTGAACCCATTCGCTTTCTTGTTGATGGCTGATTGGTAATTGAAGACAGATTGATATGCTCCGTGGTAGTGTTCGAGGGTGTGGAGACTGGAAAGCAATTTGGTGATTTGTACACTGGACAACCTAGCAAGAGATAATTAATAAAGCACATGAGTAAATAAATTCCTAATTTCTTAATGTTTTCCTAGAGATTGTCTTCGTATCTTGGTTCTGCCTTCTCCAAGCATAGAGGGAAGAAGATGCAAGGAAATTCCTAAGAGGAGAAACCCCGAACCTTTTAGAGTAAGAGAATCCCTTTTCTTTCATTGTTTTGGAGAAGGAAACTTCTTTTGAATATTGATAGTAACACTACAGAAAACCAATAGCCTACAAAGAAATTCTTCAAAAACATGCCTTTCACAAATACAGGGAACTTGTAATCTCTCATAAATAGAATGATCAATTATCCAAATTCAGCACTAACTCATAAAAACTCACTACCATGGTCCGTGGAGACTGGAAAAGGCTCAATGTGTGACAATGGCGAGAGTAACATATGTTGAAAGTATTGGTGTTGGAGTGATTGATATGATTATTCCATAATTATTTATTATCAAAGGTTTGTCATCATTTAGCAAGCTTCATTTTAAGTAGCATACAACAATGGAATCCATCTAGGGAATTAGCCACTAAAACGTGATCCTTTTTCTTCTTAAAATTCCCAATTTGAGCACTGATTTCTCCAAAAAATAAAAACATTTACAAGATCCTGGCAAACAAACAAATTATTTTATCAATCCACAGTTAATAGTACAGTTAAACATACAATTCACAGACGAGATGAAATCAAGCAAATAAACTATATCCGCCATTTATATAGGCTTAAAAGTTGGGATCCCAGATTCGAACCACCAAATTCAGGTTGGCCAAAATAAAAAACTGTAGCACGTTAACATAAAACATTCAAATAATCATATCAACATAATCATGCAAAGGGTTTATCGTGCTCACCTGCAGCTGAAGGGGATCCACGAAATGGATCTGCTCGAGAATCCATAACCGCAGATCTAGTAACAGAAGCCTGAATCATAGGTGTAGCTGCTGGTGGTGCTGGTGCTACGTTTCCACTAGCATTATAAGCATTCATCACTTGTTGCATACCGTGCAAAAGATTCTGTACCCTGAATTTCTCTTGCTCCAAACGCACCCTTTCTTGATCTAAAATCACCTTTTGCTCCTTCAAAGATATATAATCATTCAAAATCGCCCCCAAACTCAACAAAGTCTTCGGTGCCTGAGAAAAAAAAAACATTTAGATTATTTGTTTCTAGATATTGATTACCTTTTAAAAAAAATAGAGAAAAGGGTACGTACCTCACGAACAGGAGATTTTGAGATGAGAGAAGAGGCTTCAGTCCTGAAACTGGAGCGAGTTTGGGATAAATTGTTGTCGGAGAGATATCGATCGACGATGAATGCGATTTGGAGCGGAGTTACTTTCCCCTTTCCAACAAGAGAATCGCTTTTTTTCGACTTGGATTTGTTTTGCTTCCCCATCTTTTGATTTTTCAGAAGGTGGGTGGGTGTGTGTGGGTGTGAGAGAGAGGGAGAGAGAGGGAGAGAGAGCGCGAAAGGAGGAGGAGGGAAATGAGAGGGGGGGAGGGAGAGTTTATCAGAGGAGAGGTAGAGAGGGGGCGGGAGGTTTTAAAATAATTGGGTGGGAGGTTAAAGGTTTTTAGCGGTTGTTTGGGCTTTGCCCTTTGCATTTTGGTTCCCGCCGCGGGAAACTCATGCTGGATTTTAAGCGCTCATTGCTGTCGATTTTAAGTGTGTTTTACGTTCTGGTAATGTTGTTTTTTATTTAAAAATATATTAAAAATAATTTAAATTTATTTATTTATTTTTAATTTTAACATGTAAAAATAAAAAAAATACTAAAAAATACATTAAAAGCAGAAGTAAAATTAAACTAAGTCTATAAAATTAAAAAAAAATAAAAGTATTTTTGAGAATGCATCTGGTAGAGTGTGTCCTAATATTAATTAACAACTAACATTAATAATAATAAAAAAAAGACTATTTGGTGTGGCTAATGCACACTCATAAAATAATCACATTATTATTTGAATAGTATTTTGTGTTTTTTTAAAAAATTTAATTTCACTTTTTAATAATATAATTTTATTTTTTATTTTTATTTTTTAGTATTAGATTGTGTTTGAAAATCATGTTTAGTAATTTTTTTATTTTCTTTCAATTTAGCTATATATTGATCTTGTGATTTAATTTTTTTTTATTTCAACTTTAACATTAGATTTATTGAAAATAAGGCTTTTTAGTTTTTTTAATTTACTTTTTATAGATTTGTCCTGATATTATGAAATAAATTGCAAGTTTGGCAAGTTAATTCAATTTATATTTTGTTATTTTTTAATTTAGTTTTTTTTAATTTCATCGTTCAGCATTAGAGTATGGTTAATTCTTTGTAGTTGTACTCGTAAAACATTATTCATTATGATAATGTTTTATGAATATAATTATTTATTTCTTTTTTCTTGTTCTGTTTTTTTTTTAATTTCAGCTTTTAATAGCATAATCTTTTTATTATTATTGTTGTTATTATTATCCTTCAACACTGGGTTGTTTTGAGAATTGTGCTTCGTAGTTTTTTTTTATTTATGTTGAGTTATATATTATTCTCTTAGATTTAGTTTTTTTTTTCAATTTCAATCTTCAATATTTTTCGTAAATTTCAGTTTGTTAGATTTGTAGGGAGTTATGCTTTGTAATTTTTTCATTTACTTTCCACGAGGTTGTCATATTCTCATAACTCAAATTGCAGATTTAACATGTTCATTCGGATTGACTCAAGTTATTTTTTTATTTTTATCCTATAACAGTGAGTTGATAAGGAATTGGCCTCTATGATTTTGTTTAAATTTTGCTAAAACTTTTTTCGCCTTCTCCTTTCCCTCCCTCTCTCTCTTTGGGATTTTTTTAATTCCTTTTCTTTTTAATTTTGTCTTTCATTTAGTTGGTTAGGAATTGAGTTTTGTTTCGATTTGCTTTTCATCAAGTTATCTCGGTTTTACGACACAGGTCACGTGTTTACCAAATCAACATGGATTAACTCAGTTTTTTTAAAAAAAAAAATATTTTTTGATTTCATTCTTCAACGACGGGTTGGTATAAAGTTGGGTTTCATATATTTTTTATTTGTTTTCTACGAAGTAATCCCATTTTCACGGGCTTGAGTCGCATGTTTAGCTGGTTGTGATTTAGGTTTCATGATTTTTTTTTTTTCTGTTAAGTTGTCTCAGTCGCACGAATCTAGTCATGAGTTTGTTGAGCTAACTCAAAATGACTCATATTGTTATTTTAAAAAAAATATTTATTTTTCAATTTTATTCATCAACAATTGATTGGTTTAAAGTCAGGCTTCATAATTTGTCTTGGCTAGTTTTTTATGAGGTAATCTCATTCTTATGACTCAAGTAATTAATCAGGAATTGAAATTTATAATTTTTTTATTTGCTTTCTATTAAGTTGTTTTGGCTACATGACCCAGGTTGCGGGTTTTCCTAGTTAACCCATAATGAATCAAATTATTGTTTTATGTTTTTTTAATCGTTTATCTTTTGATTTAGTTTTTTTACAATGAGTTGATTGAGATTTGGACTTCATAATGTTTTTTTAGTTTATTTTTGTCTTATGACCCGAGCTACAGGTTTGGTTGGTTGAGAATTGAGCTTTATAATTTTTTTTTTATTAAGTTATCTTGGTCTCATATCCTTGATGACAAGTTTGTCGGGTTGATTTGAATCGACTCATATTGTTTTTTTTTAATTGTTTCTTTCCAAATTTATATCACTCAACAATGAGTTGGTTTAAATTTTAGCTTTGTAATTTTTTTTCAAATTATTTTCTATAGGATAATCTCATTCTCACAACCTGAGTCACAAGTTTAGCAAATTTATCCAAGTTAAGCCTTTCGTTTTTTTGTAAATTATTTTTTTCATTTTTTAATATTTTTTCTTATTAAAAATTGAGTTTTTTAATTTATTTTGTTTGATTTCAATGAAATTATTAAGCTCTTGTGACTCGATTTGAAAGTTTTGCAACTTAACAAAAATTAACCCGGATCAATTCAATACATTGTTGTTTTAATATTAAAAAAAAATCTTATGATAGGCATCATATTTCTAATTCATCATTGATTTTTTTATATATTAAAAAACATGTTAGTGGCACATACACATCTCTTTACAATTTAAGAAAAATTATCCGATCAATGGCGCAACGCAAGTCAGATTGAAATTAAAACCTATCCTACT
>Ga0325414_1006318_pt1 | contig 12544 bp, 12 predicted proteins | sample PopdelMetagenome_8_FD_206183 | JGI IMG/M metagenome (GOLD analysis project Ga0325414, IMG submission 206183) | Populus deltoides microbial communities from Bellville, Georgia, United States - Leaf-PdKOR-R3 | ecosystem: Host-associated > Plants > Phyllosphere > Phylloplane/Leaf | place: USA... | reverse complement strand
AAAAAAAAATTGTTTTTGTTTAAAATTGTTTTTTAATATTTTTAGATTATTTTAATAAATTGATATATTGATATAAAAAATAAATTTAAAAATATAAAAAATTATTTAAATATATTTATAAATAAAAAATATTTTAAAAAAAACTTTTATTATAATATTATAATACTAAGCAGCCTATATATATATATATATATATAAAAAAAGAGATAAATAGTAGTGATGACTGATGAGAGTGAGAGGGGTTGGAATCTGAAAGCCCAGCCGGTAATCGTAAGAACGGGCCCGCGAGGTGATCGCTGATTTGAGAAGAAGCCCAAGAAAGAAAGACAAGCAAAGGCAGATTACATATTAGTCCCTACCTACCTGCGTCCGTTTCTTTTCCTTTCCTTCTCTCCTGGCCTTTGTTCTTCACTCTCCTGTGTCTCCAGAGAGGCGAGTATGCAGCGAAGCGATAGACTGATAGAGCAGAGTTGTCGCAGGAGTGGAGTGGAGAAACTATCCTTTCTTTCCTGTAAATAAAAGGGTACGTTTTCTTCCATTTCCTTTCTTTCTATGTATTCAATGCAATCCAATTTCTGTTTTCTGTTTTTACTTTTTTTTTTTTTATCAATTTCTACTACTATTATTGAATTTAACTCAATTTCTGCTTTTGTTTGGTTTCGCTCCCATTCCTTTCCATTTCCGTGTCTTAGTAAAAATTGGATTATTATTATTATTATATAATTTGCATCCACTCCTCTTTTCTGTGTATTCAATCAATTTCTGCCTTTTCTCGCTCTTATGTACCGGATGGATGGATGCCTTTTCTGTCTTCACTGTATTATCATTATTATCACCAATTATTGTTATCTATTCTGCCTGCATGCAGCTGCAGTCTACCAGTGAAGGAGGGGAGTGATTATTATTATCAATAAAAGAAAAAAAAATGGGTGATTTTGTTTGGATGGAAGAATATACAGATGGCCCCCCACTGTTTGCTCCCCCTTCAACCTCCAAAAGAAAGGCTCGAACGCCTAGGAAACTGGAATTTACTGGATGGGGCTCCAATCTCCTCATTGAATTCCTTCAATCTATTGGTACAGGTACCACCAATCAGATTTCTCAGTACGATGTTACTGCCATCATTAACAAGTATGTCAACGACCGCAACCTCCTCCACCCCACCAAAAAGAAGAGGGTTCTTTGCGATGAATGGCTTCTTCCTCTTTTTGGAAGGAAGACCATCAATCGAATCCGAATCTATGACCTCCTCGAACCCCATTTTGCTGAAAACAAAGTTGGTTCTGATGATGATTTCTTCGATACTACGGATGATGACGAGGATAATAATGCCTACCAACGCCACAAGTGTTCAGCCTCGGATAGAAAATGTCATTCTAAGAAAAGGGTTTTTGAAGCTCCCAAGAGCTGTTTTGCTGCTATTGTTCCTGATAACATTAAGCTTGTTTATTTGAAGAGGCTTTTGGTTCAGGATCTTGCCAAGAACAACCCCGAAACATTTCAAAGCAAAATTGTTGGAAGCTTTGTGAGAATCAAGTCTGATCCTAATGATTACCTCCAGAAAAACTCTCACATGCTCGTGCAGGTCACTGGTTGGTTACTTACTGTTATTTGCATCCTTTGCTTATGCTATAAAACAATACTTATTTATGAACCCCTCTGAGCTTCTATTTGCTAATTCACTTTGATATCATTATTATTTCTTTTATTCCACCGATGCTGGTATATTTGGATTACACGTGTTAATTATTTTTGTTGGAAGGGAAACATTTGTTAGGAATTGTTGATCTCTACTATTGATGATTAACTTTTGGTGTTTGTGTTGTCTATTCTCTAGGTTTAGTGGAGTCTTCCAGAGCTAATGGTATTAACACTGAAACACTTCTTGAAGTTTCAAATTATATGAAAGATGTCCGCATATCTATGCTTTCAGATGATAACTTTTCTAAGGTAAGCGACACATTTTGCTAGCTCTTTCTAAGTACTGCTTAGTTTTCACATTGTATTGGCTCTGATACCTAGCTAGATATGGTACTGTCTTCTTTTCTTGTTGACTGCTTATGGCCCCATATTTTCGTTGAAGTTTTGCAGATGCTTACAAGTCTTAAAAACTCAGCTGATATCAAGTAACCAATTATATTCTGTTCTAGGAATCAATACTTTTTTAATAAATTAGACCATGGTTCTGTGTTCTTTTTAGTTAGAGTTTCACTTTTAATATGAGGTCTTGTGAGGGTCTTGAGAAATGGGCTTGAATGTATCGATAAGAAGTTGGAGAACTGATGCAGCTGCCGTATATGGTGTGGATAACTGTGTCCACATTTTTGTTGTGTAGCTGCAGATAAGATTCTGCAAAATGTAAGCTCATAGACAATTACGTCAAGGTGTAGGCATTCAATCTTAGCCTTGTTTCTGTTGGTTGCAGGAAGAATGTGAAGATTTGAATCAGAGAGTAAGAGATGGTTCACTCAAGAGGCCAACTATTGTAAGATATCTATTCTCTTGCCTAGTTTTGTAGTGTTTCCTCTATAGCTCTGGTTATTCTCATTGTGAATTATGTTGAACAATATTTTTGTTTTTTGTATGGATTTCTTCATGACCTAAGCTTTATATTTGATTGGCAAATAAATTTCATGGACAGAGAAGAAGAATAATTAAGTAAAATACTAAACCGCGTGGGTTTTTCATTGTAGTCTATTCACAGTGAAATGTGTCTAGGGCTACAGTGAAATTACCTCTTTACCTTTCATCCTTTCATTTTTAAAGCCTTACTTGAGGGGTAGGATAGTCTTTGCACACAACCAATTTGTCATTCTTGATTTGTTTGGGGGCAGCACTGACTTTTCATTTTTTTAATGACAATGCAAGTATCGTATTGCTCTTAGAGAGTAAAAAATCAGAACCTTTGGTCCAAGGGTTGTATGATAATTTCAATTTTTTCATGAACAATTGAATTACACAGGTACCCTTACTATGCAAATTTGTTAGCTTTGGCTTCAGGGGCTTGATTGTCATTTACTAACGTTTTTTTTTTGTTATTGTTATTTAGTTCCAGGGGCATTTTTTGTTTTTTTTTTTTATAATTTTATGAATAATTGAAATACTCCATTACCCCTGCCATTCAAATTTTTTAGCCTTGGCTTCAAGAGCTTGGTTGTGATTTCATAAGGGTTTTTTTTTGTTATTGTTGTTTAGTTATAGGGGTATTTTTGGTTTTGTGAACATAAAAAAGGCTACTGACGCGTGCCTGACACGCATTAGCCGCTCCGCCGCCTTCGGGCGGTGCGTGCGGTTGACGATGGTGGTTGAAATCAAGCTTCCGCCACATCATTTAATGTGTCTTGGCGTCCTCTTCCTTTATGGGTGGCACCAAGTGGCTTTTCTTTTTTTCTCTTTCTTTCCCTTCTCTTTCTTCCTCGGATAACGTGCTGGCCATGCAAAAAGTTATACCAGCCTTCAATTTCTTTTTTCTTTTGATTCAGTCATTCTTTTTTTCATTGCAATTGTTTTATTTACGTTGATTATTTTTAATTGGATTTTATTTTCGATTTCATTACTGGTTGTTTGATTATGTTAGTTTTTTTTTTTTATCAAATTTGGTCCTCATTCTTTTAATTGCTATTTTTTTGGTTTTCAATCATTTTCTTGATTTGTTTGTTTTTCTTCAATTCCATCCTTGAGCATTTCTTTTCATTGAATTTTTATGTCAAGTTTGGTGCCAATTCTTTTAATTGTTATTTTTTTAATCATTTTCTTAAGTGATTTGTTTTTTTCAATTCCATCCCTAAATATTTAATTTCATTTAAATTTTCCCTTAACATTTAATTTCAGTTGGTTTTTATGTTGAATTTAGTTTCAATTCTTTTAATTGCTATTTGTTTTGTTTTGCATTGTTTCTTTTATTGACTTTTTTTCCTCGGTTTCATCCTTCAATATTTATTTGATTAAGAATCTTGTTTCTTTGTTTTTTCAGGTTTGCCTTTAATGGGGTCACCCTGGTCGCGTGACCCGAGTCATAGATATGAAAGATTAGTTCGGGTCGACTTTGGTTTTTTTTGAAAGATTTTTTTTTCAAATATTTTTTTCTCTTTGCTATTTATGGGGTCATCTCAATTTTATGTCCCAGGTTATGTGTTTGATTTATTCACCTGGGTTGGCTGCCGGGCTCACTTGAAGCTTTTTTTAATCTTTTTTATATTAAATGTTTCCATCATATCGACAGGTGTCCATTCCTTATATTTTTCTGATGTGTTCGGCCTTTTGTAATATTTTTTATGGTGTGGGTTTATTTAGTCATTTTTGTTTGTATTTATTGTTTAAGCCATGAGTTTTTTAGGGTGGATTTATCTTTTATTTATTTAAATAAAAAAAGTTAAGTAAACATCATCTATACAGTTTTTTTCTTGGTTATTGTTAACAATTTTTTTTATTTATATAAATGATTATTGATTTATTTAGTTACATGCATGATTGCATAGGCTTTTCAAATGACACTTTTAATTTTTCATGTAAAAAAACACATTGGAGCAACTTGCATACTTGGTATTTTTTTTTAAAAAAAATTATAACTTGCATGCTAAATTCATGATTTTAATGTTAGTTTTTCCATTTTTTTTCTTTACACTTTTTTTTTGAAAAAATATTATTTTTTTATTCTTTACACGTGGCCTATTTATACCTTTCTTTTTGTTCATTTTTTTTATTCTTTTATAATTTGTTTTTTAATGTTTTTTTTCTTTACAATTTTTGTTTTCGGAAATTTATTTGTACACGAACTAAGGAAACGGTGCTTTACTATAGCAATTGCAACATTGTTCTATTTTTCGGCTATGTTAAAAAATAGCTTGAGATCTTACATATTTTTATTAATGCATATGATTTTTATTATATGGAAGCGTCAACTTTGAGATTCACGGTTATATTTTTTATTTTATGTAAAAAAATGTGCAAATAACACCTAAACATTAATTCTTTTGCGTTGAAAAAAAATTTATTCAACCTGCAACTAGACGAGTTGAATAAACGCGTTCACATTTTGTTTTTTGCATTTATTGACACAAATAGTTCTCATAGGCCTTTTGATTTATAATTATAATTTTTTTAAAAAATAAATTTGAAAAGCTTGCATAATTATTTTTTGTTTTTTGCCAAAAAAACATTTAGCTGATCCGTGGCAAAGCACGGGTCACAATACTAGTAACCACTATTAAAGTCAATGACATGGCTTCTTATAGGATTGCTGGTATGTTGCGCTGTTTGCTTAGACATCTAGCTCCCTAGATTTATATATTAGTATATTTTCGTACCTGATAACAAGATGTGTCTTGCTTGCCTTGGTAATTGAGTTGTCTGTTTTAAGGTTCCCCATCCCTCAATCCTTTGTTAATGTACCTTTTAAACTTCTTATAGGTAGAGCTTGAAGAGAAGGCCCAAGTTTTGCATGAAGATATAACAAAGCATGTAGGTACTTGACTAAAAGGAAAACTTAACCATGAACAAAATGGTTGGTTATCTCTTTTTCTTGTTTCTGTTCTCCTCATAGTTCATATTTGCTTACAGGTTGTTGAATGTTTCTGTACTGTTTTGCTAGTGAGGTTGACGTGTCAGGAACCCTATATAAAGTACAAATATTCTTGATGTTCCAATATGAAAAACTTAAAGTGCATTTATAAAGATGTGGACAATGTGCATTTGCATTTTAAATGAAAATGATAAACCGCCTTGAACCTCTGAACTATAATTTCATCAAAATGTTGTTGTATGCAAGCTTGTAGGGGATTGTAATGCTAATTGACCATGATCTTGCAATTTTATCCATTGTAGTAAAAAAGATAAAAAAGATGAGTAGATACTGCAGGAAAAAGAGAGCCTTAAATATGCATTGCAAAATTGATATTTATACGTTTGAAGTATTGAATTATAAAGATTAGCAAGTTTATATTGATAATGAGAAATCTCAAGCACTTTATTTTGCCCCTTGATGCATCTCAAGTTTGGTTGCGCTATAGAAGTGAATTACTTCACTAGTAAGTAGAGAATCCAACTCGCAAATCTATCATCTCAAATGTGGTTAATTGGGAAAGTTGTAATAACCGCTATAACCTCCAAGAGAATCCCTAAACTTGTGAAACACCTAGGCTCAACTTTTATAACGTTGTGCCATTCCTTAATGCCTATTTCTTGTCACAGTTTTTGTGCTGAATGCCATGCAAAATGATAACTGGGACAATCATTACATTGATGGTATTGTAAGATAAATAGTTCTTAATTCTTTCTTTATTTTGACAGAGCAAGAAGTAAGAAATCGCCAAATGTTTCGAAGATGGTGGCTTGAATTGTTTATTACATTATTGTTGTTTTGAGGTTTTTAGATATGCTATAACATTTATAAATGTTTTTTTTTTCATTGAACAAGGAATCCTGATGGAACATGTCATTTTTTATTGATTCGTTATGTTTCTCTGTCATGTGCATTTGGCTTGTGAATGTCTAGGTATCAAAATGTGCGTCTATTGCCAATCATCATACATGCTTTATGAAAACCTGCTCAGACTTTAAATGTTGGTGTGGAAGAAGCCATTCTTCACTATTCCATTATGTTTCTCTTTAATGTGCTTTGGCTTGCTAAATTGCTAAATGTAAATTATCTTATATGCACTGTGACAGAAAACCATTTCAAATACTGGTTTCAGCATCTATACAGGGGATCATGCATGTTCCTCATGATTTGTTTTAAAGTTTGATTCTTCAATTTTTTAGCCACTAAATGTGGATTTGTTTCAGTGGCTTCGTGGAGAACTTGCTTTTCTTCAAAAGCTCATTGATCGGGCAAATGAAAAGGGTTGGCGTAGAGAATATCCTTTCTTGGTATTACTATTCCCTCTGGTATCACTATGAAGTCAACATATAATGAATTATATATTAAGTTTCCCAGACTAAAATAATCCAGTCTAAACTCTATTATAAATATAACAAGACACTGATTATCAGCAAGAAACACTGTACTTCCGGACAAAAATCAATCCAATTAAGCTTATCAAATAACTTGTGATTCTCTATGATTAGTGGTAGCAAAATTGCTCAATAATTGCCAATTGAGCTTATCAAATAACTTGTGATTCTCTATGATTAGTGGTAGCAAAATTGCTCAATAATTGCATGGCTCTAGCTAGTGCCCACTAGTGTTGGTTGAGACTGGTATGCTTTGCTTCTTAAAAGCTGTGGACTACTAGTCATGTTTTTTCAGGTAATTAAACATGGATGAGATGGATAACTATCACTATTTCCTTGAGGAAATTCAAATCATAGGAATCGTTGTATGCATGCCATCATTCTTCTTGTTTGATATTATGAAGAAACTTGTCACAATTTGATTTCAAGACCAAAAAGTTGAGGTTCAATCAGAGTGTCATAATGGAAAAGGGAGTGTGTAGAAGCTGCTCAAAATGAAAATTGCTCAATAATTGCATGGCTCTAGCCGGTGCCCACCGATGTTGGTTAAGACTGGTAAGCTTTGCTTCTTAAAAGCTGTAGGCTACTAGTCACATTTTTTCAGGTAATAAATTGTGGATGAGTTGGATAACTATCACAATTTCCTTGAGGAAATTCAAATCATAGGAATCATTGTATGCATGTCATCGTTCTTCTTTTTTGGTCGAATCATTGTATGCATGCCATAGTTCTTCTTTTTTGGTATTATGAAGAAACTAGTAACAATTTGATTTCAAAGCCAAAAAGTTGAGGGTCAATCAGAGCATAATAATGGAAAAGGGAGTGTGTTGAGGCTGCTCAAAATGAAAAAGGATATGGGATCATAAATGACACATAGATGTGTCTTTGAAGGTCCGTGCTAAGGCTTGTTTTTGCTAAGGCACTATGAAACTTTCTAGAAGTAAATGTTAATTTGATGGCGTACATCCTATCCATATGGGTAGAATCATTTATCCATATGACTGATAGGCTATTTAGGTTCTCTCAGAAAGTCAAAGTTTAGGGTCTAATTTATACTAAATTTTGATTCCACTCCCACGAGATAGGTTGTCCATTCTTTGAACTGAGCATAAAATAGATGTGTAGAAAAACTTTTTTTCATGTAAATTTCTTTTCTTTTTAATATACATAAAGGTTTTTTTTTTTGTTTTTTTTTTAATTTTTTTAAAACTCTAGGTACCATTTTACATTCAAACAAATAGTCAAAGTTTGCCCTTTCCTTCTTGTTTACCTTCTATGATAAACTATATCACCAAAGGACTTGGTTTGTAGAAATGCACCGCCCCATGTTCATCTTTTCATCTGTTCCTGCATTACACTTCCTCTTGCTTTGTCTACCTGCTGCAGCATTATATTTTGAATCCTTAACTCGTTTGAGCTTTTACACTGTTTGATTACTTGGAAAGAAAGAAGCTGCTTGAGACTCCTGATGAACAGACACGGCTATTGCTTGACATTCCAAAAGTCATAGCCGATGAAATAGAAGATGAGCCTGCGCCAGAGGATTTTCCAGTGAATATAAAACAAGGAAATGATGGTTCACCAAAATCATCTCTGGATGGAGTTTTGGAAATTCCCAATTTTGATGTAGCTTCAAATAAAACTTCGACTTGGATTTCTTTCAGCAAGAATTCTGCAGGTATGTTAGTAACATTCAGTTTTTCTTTCCAGTAATGTTGCACTCCTAGAAGGTGAAATTTTTTTTGTTTCTCCTCAAGTGGGTGCATATTTACAACACGCAACTGCATGTGTGTGCATGCATCTATTTGGTCTGGTATTTACAACTGGGGGAATGGAGAATTATTGTCTTTGATTATGAAAGCATTTGGGGTATTTCCTTTTTCAGATGAAAGAAGAAATTTCTATTACAAAGATGGAAAAGGAATAATAAATAAATGTAGAATAAGACATCCTTTCAAGTAGGAAAAAGAAACAACAATCGAGTCCTAAATAATAAGGCATACCAACCCCATTGGTGATCTGCTGTTGAAGTGCTGCCAATTTGTCAGATAGGAATGGAAAACCACAAAATAAATCCATAATCTCTGAAAAACCACGTGAAGATTTAGATTGTATCTTGATTTCGATGGCTGCAGTTATTCACATGTGGGTTCGGACAATTCTGGATCATTTATAAGCAATTTGCAAATTACTTATCATATTGCAAAATGCCTTGCATGATCCTTCCATACTGTGGGTTTTGAGATCAAAATACGTGCTGAAGGTGTGAGCAAGCCAAGCTTGGAGGTCTAATATTTAAATACTAGGAAGCTTGTGGTACAGTACATGTCATGGTAAGCTTGTAGGAAATTTAAGACCTCTTTAGGTTTCCGTCTCTTCTATACAGGGTGATTGGTCAGCTATATGGTGAACCCTGTGTTTACAGGATAACTTATCAGGGAGTTGTTGCTGTGTGTATCCTTAGAACATCCATGGTATAAAAAACTTTGCATGTGAGTATGGGTGGCTGTGTTAACCTATATATATTTATACAGGTCTTAATATCATCATTTGAAGTATTCAGAACATAAATTTTGGAAAACACTGATCCATTGGATGCACATTTGGCATGCATAAAGTTAAGATGTCCCCTCTTGTACTGTAGAACTGAGGCAGAATTAACTTGCCCATTCATCTCCTGATACCAAGCAGAGTCTATGGAAGGTTCTTTTGCAGTAAACGTTAAATATTCTATTTTTTTTTTCCTGAGATCAGCCAGCATCCAAAATAAATGTGTCAAAATGAGTTGTAATGTTGGATGCCAATCCTTGTATAAGGCCTCCAGCATTGGTGTGAGGCATAACTCCATTTTTATTAAACAATCTGAAATTATTTTCTTTCTTTCTGCAGGAAACCAAGCTGTCCTGGCAACACCAAAACAGAGCAACAGAATGGGTAAATTATACTCTTTCATATATTTTATTCCCTTCTCTTTGTAATACAATTATTTGGAATTTGGAATCAGGATATCTAGATCAGCAACTGGAAATTGTTCGACAAATTATTATGTTCTAGAAGCGCTTGGTCAATATTCTCCTCTAAGTTCCTTACATGAACATAGATATGTTCCATCATTTTACTTGATATATTACAGGCATTCTGGTTACTGTTTTCTATCATTGGGAGTGATGCAATTTTATCACATTTGGTGGTAAGGGGAAATGACAGAAAATAGTGAGATTTTTTATTAGACTAGGAAAATTGAATTGATTTTTTAAATTAGACAGGGGGCACTAAAGGATGCTGCATACTGAAATACTTCAACCTACGCCTCTCAGAATAAAACAAACAATAAAAATTTAAGAAATCCTGCTTATGCTAGTTTTATATAGTCTTAACCTTGCCAAACCTCCCTTCCATGCATTTATCCCCCTGCCTCCTATTGGAGGTATGCATGCCGGCACTTACAGCTTCATCATTTTATGGTTCATCAGGTCTGCTTCACTGTCAGGTTAGTGAATCATTCCGCCAGAAAGTTAGAATCTGTATAATTCGCTTATTTTAGATGTTTTATACCCTGTTCTCTCGGGAAGAAACTATGAATTGGTTTAAAAAAAAGGAGGGAATTCATTTGCTTATCTTGGTGGTCGTGAATTAATTAATTTCTATTCAGAAGGTTTCTCAGCAGGGTAGTCTTAACCTTCAATTCTTATTGCTCATTGGCATCTCACGATTCTATTTCAGATCATCAGCATTTTGTTGAAGATCAGCCAAAGCAATTAACAAACATCATCGGGGAGAGCAACGATGAAACGCTGCCTGTCAACATTGAAGATAACAAGCACCATCAATGCTCGATGGACGTGCAGGTGATTGATTTGAGCGACAGTGAAGAAGATGAAGGCCCGAGTTATAGAGATAATGTTCAGATTATTGATTGTGACCCGGGAAGTTTTTTGTGGCATTATTTAGATCCCCAAGGAGATGTACAAGGTCCCTTCTCATTGACATTATTAAAACGTTGGAATGATGCTGACTACTTTCTTCCAGAGTTCAAGGTTTGGAAGACAGGACAGAGCCGGAACGAAGCAGTATTATTGACTGATGTTCTTCGCCGGTTATTTCCAGATGTAGAGTCAAATAGTTGATTGTCTATAACTTTTTCAAAGCCCCGCCCCTGGACAATCCCCCTCTGTTTTCCAGCCCTGCAGAGCGGAAACGAAGCACTATAATTTTCGACCTTTAAGTTTTCTGTTTTTCTAACCAAACCATGGTTTTATGTGTTAGGGTTTGTTTCATTTAGCATGCTCTTTGTGCGCTATGCAAAATAATTATTTCAACGTTACATTATGGGTTGCTATTATGAAATTCAATTATATAGTTTAGTTAAAAATAATAATTAAAAGAATTAGCAAAATAAGACAAGTCTTTTTATTTTATTCATTTGTATTATTCCAGGGGCGTATTTTTCTAAACTCTGTAATGTAATTCGAGAAAGTCGTTGAAAAGGAAGTGGAGAAAAGCCTTTTGCATGTTCACAATCTGACTACTTGTAGCCTCGATCTGGGTTTTTACCTATGAGAAACTCATTAGAGATGATTTTGACATTTAATTTTGATTTGATTTGATTTTTATTTCATAGACAGATGAGAATGTGTTTTGTGGTTTTTTATTTTTTTCGTTTATTTTTTTTTTACTTAAAACAGCCCCCCCCAAATAAAAAAATAATAGCAAAAAATCCTCGACTCTGTATTCCAGCCATCAAAAATTGCTGAAAACTGTTCTTGTGACTTTTTTCGCGGCAGCGGTTAGAAGCGAACATTGATTTAAAGTATTTGGTTAAATATTAATTATATTACTCGCAAACTGAGATCGAACCTCAGTATGTGAAAAGCAATTTACAATTCCTTCGTGCTCGTGTTCTCCTCTCTCTCTCTCTCACCGGCTGCGTATAATTTCTGCCTCCACACAATATATAACGTCTTCACTGTACCGGATTCGGTCTAAATTTTGTTTTTTATTGTTTTGGCCGGACCCGATTCGGACCAAACTTAAATGTATTGTATCGCGTCCGATTCTATAAAAAAAATTTAATTTTTTTAATTGTGTTTTACTCGAAAAACTAGTATTTAATATTATTCAATGACACTACATAAATTAGAAGGAGATCGCATGATAACGTAGCATTTACAAAATTTGATCGCAATCTCAATTTTGTTCCTGATGATATTTTACCTGATTTTGTTGCATTCTAAAAAAACTATGGAAATTGTACTCCTTATCGGATGAATTTCCTACGTGATGGAATTGTAGATGGGTTAATGGAATAATAAAAAATATTTGATATAAAAGTGTTATTTATTTAATGATGCAATAGTAGTAGTTAAATCTATAATATTTAAATTAAAAACCATCAATATTAATATATATCCTTTTTAGTTATTTTATAACCTCAATTTGAAAAGCATTTTTTACGAAACACATTAAACTACTTTTTATTCAACCTTAATTTCAACCATAGTTTAAACCAAACATTTATAAATACCAAACTAATCTCAACTAAAAGTATTTTTTATAAAACAACTTTTTTCAAACTACAACTACAAAAACTATC
>Ga0325414_1006317_pt1 | contig 12547 bp, 4 predicted proteins | sample PopdelMetagenome_8_FD_206183 | JGI IMG/M metagenome (GOLD analysis project Ga0325414, IMG submission 206183) | Populus deltoides microbial communities from Bellville, Georgia, United States - Leaf-PdKOR-R3 | ecosystem: Host-associated > Plants > Phyllosphere > Phylloplane/Leaf | place: USA... | reverse complement strand
CTAAGAAACTCCAAAGCTCTAAACTTTCCTCTTTAAATCCAAACCACAATCGGAAATAAGCCAATTATCATTCACTAAAGCCACCCACATTGCAAAATTCTCTAAAAATAAGAGATTCTTGTAGGGTTTCCAATTCTGGGTGTTGCCTAATGGGTAAGAAGACGAGGAGTTGTCAATGGTAGGTACTGAGGAAGGACATGCTTTACATTATATATTTTTCTTTATTAATTCGATAAATATTTTATTTTTTTAATTTAAATAAAATGTTTTAGTTTTAGAGTGTTTTTCCTTTATATATATATATATATATATATATATAACAAATATAATTTAAATTCTAGATAAATTAATTATAAATTATACAATACAAACACAATACTAAACAAATATAATTTTAAAATTTAAAATATTTCTAAATAGTCAAGACTAAAAAGATTTTTAACTTAAAGTAATTTAACTTAAACAAAATATCAAAATATTATGAAAGTAAAATGTTTTAAAATAAATATTTTAAATATAAAGTTAGGTCAATGTTATCAAGGCTAATGGAATCTAAAACATCCCTTATTTTGCTCAAATTCCTACAAAGTATAAACATGAAAAAAAACATCATGAATATAAACCATATATATTAATGATAAATCTAATTTTAAAAAATTAATATCATTGTTAATGAAAATAGTAATAATAATTTTTAATATTATTATTAATATTATTGTTATTGAAAATAGTAATGAAAAATATCTTTTTATAATTAAGTGGTTTAATTAATTAAATTGAATAAGGTTCAATTTGATTCAATGGCTTTTCAAGAACGGAACGAAACATGTGGAATAAAACTGGAATATTCTGAGCGGAATTTAGCCGAAAAATCCGGAACAGACTGAGATTAAAATAAAATAAAATTTGTTTTGTTTTATTCTATTTTTTAAATTACTATAGAATATTTCGATCATTTTAAACCAAACGAAATGGAATTAACAATCTTGCTTTATACATGTAATGTGTGTACTGTAATAAAAGCATCAATTTATAAGCTTGAAAAGCTTTCTTTGCTGTTTTTTTTATTATTATTTATTTATTGAATTTTTTTAATAGGGCCTTCAAGGCGACAATTAATCAGAAACTTAATTAAAGTATCGTTTTAAATAATAGAATCTAATGTGGGCGTTCATATTTGTGTTTTAAAAAGTTGGTTTATGTGACTGTACTTTTGCATTATATTTTGAACGTAGGTATTCCATGGTTAATATAAAATTATATATATATATATATATATATATATATATATATATATATTTATTTATTTCAATATAAGTAAGATGAAGATATCAATATAAGTAAAATGATTTATAAATTAAAAGTAAAATAGTAAAAATTGTTAATTCAATTCATTTCCAAATATATGTAAAATAATATAATTGAATTCAATTATATAGTTTAATATTTTATTTTTAAATATAAAAATTATATTAGGTTATCAATTGAATTCAAATTTGTTTACTAATCGAATTTAATTTAACATGTTAGGCTCTTAATTTAGTTTTTTGGATTTATTATCGTACTATACTAAAATAATTAGGAAATTTAATAAAAATATAGTTATCAAACTCAACCTGGAGTTTGACCCGGCCAAGGGGCGAGGTCATAGGTTACACGAGTCAACCCGAAAAAATTAAAACAAAATATTTAAAATTTTAATATTTCATATAAAAAAATTAAAAATCAATTCATGTGAATATAGGCTATATATATTGTAAATAATGAAGTTTAAAAGAATATATCAAAAAGTTTTTTATCCCACAATGAAAAGAGATTATGTTATCCTTTTAAGTTGAAGTATTTAAACAAAAAAAGTTTTTTTATCCCATATTGAAAAGAAAATAATTTTTTTCTTGTGAACATAAAGTATATATATTAAAGGGCTTCATATCCCACATTGAAAAAAAAAATCTTAGGAACATAAAGTATATATACTAAAGGGCTTCAAATCCCACATTGAAAAAATAACTTTTTTACTTTCAAATCCTTCAAAATATCACATTAAAAAAATAATATGTTATTCTTTTAAGTTGACGTATTTAAATCAAAAAGTTTTTATCTCATATTGAAAAAAACATAATTTTTTTCATGTGAACATAGAGTATATATAATAAAAGGTTTCAAATCTCATATTAAAAAAATAACTTTTTTTATTGAGAACATAAAATATATATACTAAAGGGTTTCAAATCCTACATTGAAATCTGGGTTTTGCTGGGTTTTTACACTAGCCGGTCTTTTGCCTTACTCGGACCGGTCCAGCCACCGGGTTGACTGAGTTCCGGGTCGACCCGTTGGGCCGGTCCGGGTTTAATAACTATGAATAGAAGTGAATCTCCTTTATTTTTTTAATTCAGCCTCCTTTTTTTTTCCATTTCCCTCATTTTTTTTCCTTTCAATTTGATACTTTGTTTTTTTAATTTCATCCTTCAATTTTTTTTAACAATCATTCAGGTTACCTTTGGACTAACCAAGTTGATTAGATCATGTCATGATAACTCTAAAACGGTTTAATTTTAAACTCAGGTTAGGTAAGAAGTCGGGTTGAAAGGTTTTTATTCTATCAATTGCATCTTTTTTTTAATCAATTTTATCCTTAAATTTTTTTTACCTATCAGTCGGGTTGCCTTTGGATTAGTCAAGTCAATAAGGTTATATTAAGACAACTCTCATACAGTCTAATTTAAACTTAGGCTAGGAAAAACATTGGGTTAAAAGTTTTTTTGTTAGTTTTATCTTTTTTTTTCTCTATTTCATCCTCATAATTTTTTAACCTATCAAGTAGGTTGTTTTTTGTAACACCCTGTAATTTCAAAAACATTTACGTTCATTTCCACCAATCATGTATGCAAGAATACAAGTAATTTATTTTAAGTCTAAAATTTCATTTCCCATAATTTATCATCTTGTATTTTTTTTTATAAACATACAAAATAATTCAAAATACAATATGTAATGTGATTACGCAATTTACTATCTCTGTACTAACTTCATAGAATGATTCGTAGAGTAATCTTAGGGATGAAACCATGTGTTAGATGTACCTATAACACATAACTCATTTGTATCCATAAATATATATTTATCTTTTCATCACCTATGACTATAGGTGAAATTAAGACAATAATCTCATTAGGAAATTCTCGTCCCCAAACCAATTCTAAAACATTTACATAATTTGACCAATTCTAAAACATTCTCAATTAACATCAATATATGTTAACAATTTTTTACTTAGGTGGGTTCTTCTTTTAAACGATATTTATAATATTTTTTTCTCCTTACTATACTACATTATCATTTATTATTATATTCCAATAAATAATTATTTCAATTTAATAAAATTTCAAACGGCAGACGTTACCATTTTCATTTCACATTTTTCCCATTTCAGGCATTTCTCTTTTTTCTCATTTCTATCTTTTTTCGTTATAAATCTCTTACACCATTTACTAGTTTCTCTTTTTGAAACATAACAAACACACATATAATTTAAATGAATCTAATACAGTAATTTAAAAGGATGAGGTGCTAAGCAATTGCCTGGTGTATAACATCTTGGCTTTTTTAAAGCCAAAATTATTGGACTTTTATATATATATATATATATATATATATATATATATATATATATATATATATATAAAAGTCATCAGGTTCTAGATGTTTTTCACCATTTTATTCTGCAGATTTGTAATTGCATTTCATTCATTAATAAGGCACAATCCAAGTAGGATAACGAAAATCAACATTCTTATAAAACGGATTCTCAATATACACATGATCATAATACAATATTTTCATACTCATAGGTTTACATTACATCATATTGACATACTCATAAATTCACATTCATGTTCTAGTCTCGTTATCATCACGAGTTCATATAAGAGTGTCAAACAACAAGTTACACAACTAATACTTTTGTTTATCTTGGCCTCATGTAATTTCACAATATAACATCCTCATAAGAAGAATACCACACATGTATATTCATACACATCACATCTACATGTTAGCACATACACATCCGTGTTGCATTTCAATTTTTCATTACAAGTCTTTACAAAAGGAGTCGGACGACTAATTAAGTGATTAACCCGTCTGTTCATACAGAATTCACATCACCCATAACATGCAAATATACAATTCTTTTCAAAATGTGTGAGTCACAAAATGGATTTTCTTATGTACCATGTTGGTATGATGTCCTTGTTACAACACAAGGTAATTTCAAGCATTATAAACAATTTAAAAACATAATAAAGCAATATCAACATTACATTTCATTCATGGACCAAAAGAGTATAATTCTTTTATTTCTCCTTACTTACGTAAATACCACCCTTAATAATTCATCAATTACCGTGGCTAATTACAATATTCAAACTTGATCATCTGTCTTGAACACTATTAACCGACCTAATGTTATTCTCTGTTTAAAACATAACAATCATAATTCTTTCATATACTTGGTATATATAAAACATAGTACACGTGAACGCATCAATTCTTGAAACTAACTCATAACTCTCAAATCCAGCTATCCTAGAACACCATTAGCCGAAGCCAGTCGTTCATTCATCCCGATCATCCACTTAGGATGCCATTAGCCAAAGTTAATAATTTATCCATCCCGGTCATCCCCTTAGGATGCTATTAGCCGAAGCTAATCATTTATTCACCCTGGTTATCCACTTCGGATGTCATTAGCCAAAGCTAATCATTTATTCACCTCGGTCATCCACTTAAGATGTCATTAGCTGAAGCTAATCATGTATATCATTTATTCACCCCGGTCATCCACTTAGGATGCTATTAGCCGAAGTTAATTATTTATATCATTTATTCATCCTGATCATCCTCTGAGGATGCCATTAGCCGAAGCTAATCATTTGTTCATCTCGATCATCCACTTAGAATGCCATTAGCCGAAGCTAATCATTTATTCATCCCAGTCATCCTCTTAGGATACCATTAGCCAAAACTAATCATTTATTCATCCCAGTCATCCACTTAGGATCCCATTAGCCGAAGTTAATCATTAACCAATCAAACGCTCCATAGGTGGTTTTATGAAATCACTATAACATGATAATACATCCTTTATAATGTTCATTCAAACGATTTATAACAATTTAACATTTATTATAACATAATAGTAGACCTTTCGTAATACTCGTACATACATTCCATAATAGTTTAGCGTTCAGTATAACACAACAATAGATCCCTTGTAATACTCAAATAAGCATTTCATAACAATTTAGCATTTTGCATAACACAACATTAAATCCTTCACAATACTCATACAAACATTCGTGACAATTAACATCCAGTATAATACAACGATAGATCCTTCGTAATACTTATACGATTATTCGTGATAGTTAATGTTCAGTAAAATACAACAATAGATCCTTTGTAATACTCATATAAATATTCGTAATAATTTAGCATTTTGTATAACACAACAATAGCTCATTCGCAATATTCATATAAATATTCGTGATAATTTACATTTAGTATAATAGAACAATAGATCCTTCGTAATACTCATACAACTATTTGTGATAGTTAATGTTCAGTACAATACAACAATAGATCCTTCGTAATACTCATATGATCATTCGTGACAGTTTAGCAATCTATATAGCACAACAATAGATCATTCATAATAAATTTACTTCAGAAACTCATGTTACACTAGAAGGGGGTGGAAATCACCTACATGTTCCTCCTGTGGGGTGTCCCTGCCCGGTCGAATGTCCAGTCTCGATCGCACCACCTAACACATCAATGGTCACAAATCAACACATCTGTATTATGAAATCACATGACTCATCACCAAAAACTAAACCCAACCAGCATGCATGCCATCTTCCTTGAGAGTTGAGTGAGAAGTGAGTTAGGTAAGGAAGAGAAAAACAAAAAAAAAACAGAGAAAGAAGAGCCTAAAGGGCTAGAGGGTCAGTTGGATAACTGGTGAGGGAATGAAGAAACTGGACAGAAAGAGAATAACAGACCACCAAATCCCTTTCTAAAGCTGTTAAAAATCATAAGGTATGAACCAAAACCCTTCTCCACCTGTTCTTATGACTTTGAGACCAAAAGGAAGAAGAAAACCCCAAGTAAATGGCCTAAGATCCTTACACCTGCTGCTAAGAAAAACTAGACTAGGAAGAGGGACAAAAATGGGGCTGAATCGGGGATATATTTTTAGAAATATCAACAAAAAGAAATGAATGAACTTGAACACATAAATTGGAGGAAGAACTTGTCAGGTTGAAGGGATGAACAACATGTAATTGTGCGATGAAATTCATGACAATGACCTTGCTGAACAGCTAAGAACATATTCAAACTAAAACAGAATGTCTGTTGATGATTAATGCCTTGATTTTTCACATATGATTGATGAACTTACATGAAATGTGTAAAGAAATGATGAAATGCATGGAGTGTGATTCTGCTAGATTTCTAGGAACATTTTATGTGCTAGAACTGAGATTTATGTTGATGTTCATGCTTGAATTTTGTTATGAGATTGATGAGTTTACATGAGAATGGTTCAAGTAAATAAAAATATGTTGTGGCATGATTTTTGGGATTATACTTGTGATAAAAATGAAATAGAACCTTTATGTGTTGTAGAATTGTTATTAGTTATGTTGATACATTGCCATGATATAAATATGGATGTAAGAATGTTTGGTAATAGCAATATTAGGTGCTTGTATTGGAAGTGATGATTTTGGAAAAACCTTGGTAGATGAACATACAAAGATGTTATTATGTTGTTTGATAATATATGATGAATGAAGTGTGGTTTGAAGAGGTTCTATGTCCAAATAGGTTAGAAACGTTGGTAAGGGGAAAGCCTAGCATAAGCCTTATGCTTGGCCGAAAGAAAAAAGTAGAAGCAGAAACAACTCCATCGTTGCTGTCGATTTTTGAATCGACCACGACATGAATTACGATGATGATTTCTGAGTCAGTCGTAAACCATATGCTCTGATGATTTCAACGTCGGTTATGAAACTGTGTTGCGTTAATGATTTCTAAGTCGGTAACAATCAGTTTTTATCAACAATTTTTGAGTCAGCCGTAAACAATATGTATTGACAATTTCAGCGTTAGCTGTGAAACTGTGTGCGTTGACGACTTTTGAGTCGGCAATGACTCAGTTTTCGTCAATGATTATGAGTCAGCCGTAAACCATATGCGCTGACGATTTCAGCGTCCGCTGTGAAACTGTGCTGCGTTGACGATTTCTAAAGCAGCAGTAACTCAGTTTTTATCAATGATTTTTGAGTCAACCGTAAACCATATGCGCTGACAATTTTAGCGTCAGCTGTGAAACTGTGCTGCGTTGACGATTTCTGAGTAGGCAGTGACTCAATTTTTATCAACGATTTCTGAGTCAGCCGTAAACCATATGCATTGCCGATTTCAGCGCGAGCTATGAAACTGTGTGCGTTTACGACTTCTAAGTCGACAATGACTCAGTTTTCATCAATGATTTCTAAGTCAGTCGTAAACCATATGCGCTGACGATTTCAATGTCCGCTGTGAAACTGTGTTGCGTTGATGATTTTTGAGTCAGCAGTGACTCAGTTTTTGTCAATGGTTTCTGAGTCAGCCTTAAACCATATGCGTTGGTGATTTCAGCATCCGCTGTGAAACTGTGCTGCATTGATGATTTCTGAGTTAGCAGCAACTCAATTTGCATCAATGATTTCTGAGTCAGCTGTAAACTATATGTGCTGACGATCTTAGTGTTAGTTGTGAAACTATGCTCCATTCACGATTGCTGAGTTGGCAACAACTTAGTTTTCATCAACGATTTATGAATCAACCGTAAACCATATGCACTAATGATTTCAGCGTTAGCTGTGAAACCGTGTTGCGTTGATGATTTCAGTGTCAGCTGCCGACTTAGTTTTCATCAATGATTTCTGAGTCAATCGTAAACCATAGACACTAATGATTTCAGCGTCAACTGTGAAACCTTATTGCATTGGCAATTTCTGAGTCGGCCGCGACTTAGTTTTCATCAATGATTTCTGAGTCAGCTATAAACCATATGCGCTAACGATTTCAGAGTCAGCTGTGAAACTGTGCTGCGTTGATGATTTTTGAGTTGGCAGCAACTCAGTTTTCATAACCATATGCGTTGATGATTTCTGAGTCAGCTGTGAAACTGTGGTACGTTGATGATTTCTGAGTTGGCAGCAACTTAATTTTCGTTAATAATTTCTGAGTCAACCGTAAACCATATGTGCTGACGATTTCAATGTCAGTTGTGAAATTGTGTTGCGTTGATGATTTCTAAGTCGGCAGCGACTTAATTTTCATCAATGATTTTTGAATCAATTGTAAACCATATGCGCTGATGATTTGTGAGTCAGTTGTGAATTGTGTTGCGTTGATGATTCCTAAGTTGGTAGCAACTTAGTTTTCATCAATGATTTCTGAGTCAGTCGTAAACCATATGCGCTGATGATTTCAACATCAGCTGTGAAACAGTGCTGCGTTGATGATTTCTGAGTCGGCAGTGACTCAATTTTCATTAATGATTTCTGAGTCAACCATAAACCATATGCGGTGATGATTTTAGTGTCAGCTGTGAAACTGTGTTGCGGTGATGATTTATGAGTCGATAGTTACTCATTTTTCATCAACGATTTCTAAGTTAGCTGTAAACCATATGCGCTGATGATTTAAGAGTCAGTTGTGAAAATGTGTTGCGTTGACGATTTCTGAGTCAACCGTAAACCATATTCGCTGAAGATTTCAGCGTCAGCTGTAAAACTGTGTTGCATTGATGATTTCTAAGTTGCTAGCAACTCAATTTTTCATCAACGATTTCTGAGTTAGCTGTAAACCATATGCGTTGACGATTTCAGTGTTAGCTGTGAAACTGTGTTGCGGTGATGATTTATGAGTCAGCAACGACTCAATTTTCATCAACGATAGCTAAGTCAGCAGTAGCCTATATACATTGGCAATTTTTGCCAAAATACGATGTCATCGGCGAGTTAGTTTTCGCTACCGAATTATATGGCACCAACGAGTCAGTTTTCGTCGATGAATTTGCATCACTAGCGAACCTGTTTCGCAGACGATTCTGTGTTCCAGTGAATCAGTTCTAACGAATTCGTGTCACCAGCGAACCAGTTTTCGCTAACGATTTTGTACAGCAAACTTACATATCAGGATTTGTTCAATGACAATAATGATTGCATTGTGTGATTGTAATATGGAATGATTGAATATGAACATGTATATTCTTGAAATATATATGGTGACGAGTTGTGTGATTACCGAATGCAAATGTACTTATTTTTGACCATTGATGTGTTAGGTGGTGTGACCGGGATTGGACCTTCGATAAGACAAAGACACCCCACGGGAGGAACGGGTATGTGGTTTCTACCTTCTTCTTACATAATGCTAATTTATAAAATGTTTTATTGCGAATGACATAATATCGTGTTAATATGAATACCAAGCCGTCTAGGAATTGTTTGTTTTGAGTTTGATGATAAGTTTCGGCTAATGACATTCTAAGTAGGTTGTGATAGATGATTAGCTTTGGCTAATGACACCCGAAACGGATGGTCAGGTTGTGATTGATGATTAACCTCGGCTAACAATGTCCTAAGTGGATGGCCGGTTATGTTTGAAGATTAGCTTCGGCTAATGGCGTTCGTAGTAGATGGCCGGATTTAAAAGTTATAAGTTAGTTTTGAGAATTGATGCGCTCATGTGTGCTATGTTATGTATATACCAAGTATATGAAAGAACTATGATTGTTGCGCTTTAAACAGAAAGTAACGATAATGTTTTCCTTCATGTATATACCAAGTATATGAAAGAACTATGATTGTTACACTTTAAACAAAAAGTAACAATAATGTTTTCCTTTAACTATTATTTGCTTATCATTATTTGTTTATAATTCTTGTAAATATTTGTACTCTAGCAGGGATATCACACCAATGAGGTGCCTAGGAACTCTATCTCATGGGGCCCTACTTTTGCAAAGAACCATGTAGTCGCATTTTAGATCATGATATATTTTGTATGAACAAAATGTATTAAATGTATAATTGTTATTCGATGCTTTTGTTTAAACTTATAATGACCATTATTAGTATAGGAATGCAAACTTATGACTATGTATATATATAATATAATATAGCCTCGTAATTATGTAAATGTGTTGTTATGTGTATGTGTATAACTACTTTTTATGAAAGGTTGATTGATGTTATTACATATGGATTGTGCCTCGTTAATGAGTGGAATCGGTTTATCAATTTCCAGAATGATATTGTGATGAACAAAAAAAAATCATTGTTTTGGCTTTGAAAAAGTCGGGTTATTACAAAAGTAATGTGGAGAAGCTCTTAAGGAGAAGATGAGACTTGGAAAAGAGAGTTAGAGATTAAAAGAAAGTATCCGGACCTACTATTTCTGAAAAAAGGTAATTATTGATTTTGCAAATAAAATCTTAAAAAAAAGGAGAATGGGCGAATTGTAAACTTTGTGTTAAGTAGCATAATTCTAAATCGAATAAAAAATAAATTAAGAGAAAAAGTCATAAAGAGTTAAAGTTCCTAGTTAATTGATGTAAAAACTTGGATAAAATAAAAATTACATTTGAACGTGAAAAGTACAAATGATAGGATATTTGACAGAGATAATATCTAGGACAATTGAGGAGAGATATTCTTGGAAATAAAAACAAAATCTCCTCTTCTTTTCTTAAGAGAACCCAACACCATTAAAGGAGGAGGAAGTTCAAAAATTCTTCTCCTCCTCCTTTATTTTCTCCATATTCTCTCAAATCATATGACCACGCCAAGTTAGCTCTTTATAATCGTGTCATGACCCGAGTTACAAATTTAATAATTAATCCAAGTTAATCAATGTCAATCCAATATGATGTTATATTTTTATTTCAATCCCTCAACTTTTTTTTTAATATATCCTTCAGCAATTCATAGTTTTACAATTGAGCCTTATCAAGTTAGGCAAAAGTTAAAACAACAACAAACTAAATTTTTTTATCAAGTAACGTTGAGTTAACTTGGTCAAAAAGGCCATTATGAACTAGCTGTATCACAATTGAATTTGAAACTTAGGTAGTGCAAAGGACCACAACAAAAGGCAAAGCTAGATAAATAAAAAATAAATGAATTGTGCTAACTTTTTTTTGTTTCAATTTAGTTTTTATTTCTTTTTAAAAAAAATTGACGTGTAATTAAATAAAAATGTTAAATAATAAAAAGCATTGTAACATTATGTTTTTTTTTTTGTATGTATGCATTCATAGCTTAGATCTCAATCCAATCTTTATTGTCTCTTTGTAATATTTATTAATAAATGATAATTAAATAATTTTATTGAACACATTTACCAAGCTTTTAATCCCCGTTCCATATTTTTTTCTTTTTTTTACAATTGAATCAACTTTTAGTGAACATCAAGCAGGATTAAAGCAATTATAAAAGACAGAATAAAGACTTATTTATCCAAAAAAATAAATAAAATAAAGATGAACTCGTATTCAAGAAAATGAACGAAAAAAGCAGCCAACCCAAGATATCAAATTTCATAAATACCATCTTAATTTAAAAAAATAAATAAAAAAACCCGTTCCACCCATGAATATGAATAACTGTCAAATCTAATTCAACTGGAATAGAAAATACATACTAACCCCATGCATACCCTCCTAAAACTGGTATCCAAATCAACAGCAATAATTATATTAAGGAGAGCTATGGTTCCTAAGATACCACCTGCATAAGCTATATGACGACAACGATGAATGCACATGCTACAAGTGTAGTTACAATAAATTGCCCTCCGCTTTGCTACTCAATTACCCAAAAAGAAATAAACAAAGAATGAAAGCATCTTCTCTAAGACTGGCTTCTTTGCCTCCTGTTTTTCTCTTGAAATAAGTTCTGTTGTACCTTCGGGCTCAAAAATCATACAGTGTGATCGCTACTTGCTAAGCTGTGTACGACCAAAGTGCGACAATCTTGATGATGGAATTAGAGGTGCTTCTTCGTCAACATTCATATCAGAGGAAGAAATATTTCCCCCGCCACCTCCTCCATTGTTATCACTGCTGTTATTAGGTGTGAATGTATCTAATGACTTCTTCTCCAATTTCCAATCCTATGACAAAATATGGAAACCTAAATTATTAGATAGATAAAACAGTCTTATGGGAAGTAGGATTAGTTAATGTATGGTCGTTGTCTGTTCCAATTGATAATAATTCTACAAAACCAATAACTTGAACTCCAAGATAGGATTTTACTTTATACAGACAAGAGTGTCTTTGTTTTCAGGTAATTAAATTAACTCGGCTAATATTCTCAGTGCTTCACTTATTATCTAATAAACTGCTAATAGGTAGGCTAAGAGGTGTGTTGTCCAGCAATGTTTGCTACACAATTTGAAAGAGTTCAAACAGCCAATC
>Ga0325414_1006315_pt1 | contig 12548 bp, 6 predicted proteins | sample PopdelMetagenome_8_FD_206183 | JGI IMG/M metagenome (GOLD analysis project Ga0325414, IMG submission 206183) | Populus deltoides microbial communities from Bellville, Georgia, United States - Leaf-PdKOR-R3 | ecosystem: Host-associated > Plants > Phyllosphere > Phylloplane/Leaf | place: USA... | reverse complement strand
AAAATGGAATGTGTCAATGGATTAAGGGTCGATGCTAAGTCAAGCCTCATGGTGCCATGTTTGATTAAATCTTTCCGTTCATATTTGATTATAGATTCCACTCAAATTGTATGTTTTGGATTAAAAACAAAATATATGTTTTGTAAGAACAAACCTGGTAATGGTAATTAATTGATGAATCCATTTAATTATGCTTTTAAATTTCAAGATTAATTTCTGGGTTATATTCTAATTATCCCCTAACCATCAACCAATTCTCAATTGAATTCTAGAAAAAAAATAATTGTATCCATCATCTATTGAAAAATACACAATCAACCCTTGCCTTAAGGTTTTTGCCTTTACATCATAAAAAAGAGGGCCTATTTCTTTTTTTATTTATTTATGGATCTAGAGTGTGTTTGGTATTGTGATAGCTGTTGTGATTGTAATTTAAAAAAAATTATTTTATAAAAAATACTTTTAATCTAGTAGAGAATTATGTGAAAATTAAAAGTTATGTTAGTTCCCTTCTTATTATTATTATTATTATTATTATTATTATTATGTTAAATATTTATAGGTTGTTCTCTCTTTATGAGTATGAACATGAAGATTTTAGAAAATTCATCCCACAAGCTTGCCCATTAAGAGATTGTTTGGGAACGTGGTGCAAACCTCGTTCCCAAAAAATTCAATATTTTTTTGTTAAAATTTAATATAATTTGTATGTTTTGGATCGTTTTGATGTGCTGATATCAAAAAAAAAATAAATGAAAAAAATATTATTAACATGCATTTCAACACGAAAAATTATTTAAAAAACAACCACAATAACACTGTAAAACATAATCTAAATGGGTTAGGCTTTGTGGAAAAACTTCATCTGATTTTGGAAGACTCCCTCTTAATTATTAATTCATTTAAATTAAGTAGCGTTTCAACTTGCTAGGGCTCGCGGTCGCGGGGGGTAGGTTTAATTTGGCACACATATTTGAAGACTTCTTCACCTTTCATTTATTTTCAAAGCGTAAAAGACCAAAGCGAAATCAAATTAAGGTCAGTTGAAATATTGCATCACCACATGGAATCTAAGCTAGTATAGCTTATCATCCTTTGAAATATTGCATCAACTTCTTAGATGAGTTGGAATATTATTTGGCTGAGACAAAGTCAAATAAGAGTTCATTTTTTCCTAAAAAAAAATGCTCTAGGGTCAGAACTAATTATGTTGAAGCCAAATTGATAATCCATGATTAAGGTTTTAGGTTAAGAGCCTTAGCTTAATTTGTTAAAGAAGTGTTGTTCCAAACAATGTTATTAAACTCGGTCTGACTTGACAAATCAACTCTATGATTCATCAATTCAAAACATAATTTAGACTAGATTTCAAATTAAATTATATAAAAATTGATCTGATTAACTTACTATCCTATCAAAACTCAGGTTGATTTAAAAAAAAAAATCAAAACCATATTATTTTAACTTTTTTTAAAATAAAATTAAAAAATATCATTTTATTTTAAATTGATATAGCCCAAATAGCATGTTTTGAATCTAATTTATATTTCTTTACAATCTCAAATAGTTAAAGCAAGTTACGTAATCTAAAACTAGATTTTAGCAAAATTTAAACATAATACAATAAATGAATAAAAAATTATAAACTTTTTCACCAGGTTAATCACAATATGCAATACGGACCATTTCTTAAACTTAATATTATCTCGCTGTATAACAATCCTGATTTCCTACATCCTTTTTTTTTCGTAATACGTTAAAAATTTTCAGGTAATTTTTTTGCTAGGCCATGTTTAAAGATATTCAGCCTGAAAAGATAAGTAATGAAAGGAAATAAAATAAATATACAAATGCATGTGTCATGTGATGTTAAATTTAAATGAGTTTTAGAATGAAATTTCCAATTATAGTAAAGCCACATTTGATATGTATCTTTAATACAGGAGAGATTGTAAGATATGTTTAGTAGTATGGGATTTTTATGCGAGTTCAAGAATTAGATAGGTGCCTTACATCTCAAACTTTTGTTTTTACAATACTTGTTAAAGTTAAATAAATTGTATTTTCTATAAATGTAGGAAAATATAGTGGACTAGTTGGCTTGAATAGAGTTAGTAGCGGCAATGTATTGACTGTTAAGTTAGATGTGTAATAACAAAAATAAAGTGTACTAATTTTAGAGTAATAATTTAATGGTATATATTGTGATCAAATTATTGATGCTCGATTTATATATGTATATTGATGATGTGTATGTGTTTAAATAATTTATGTGAAGGAAGTAGGTGCATCGCACTTTATCTTTTTAATTTGTGTAAACTTATTGATAAATTTCAGAATTTATTGTTTTATTATTTTGATGATATTGGAATGAATAATAGTACCTTATGTGCAATAGTATACATTCATTTGTTAGGATGATGTTTGAACTAAAATTTTTTATTACATGGGGTTTTACACATTCCCTCCATTATATATCATTATATATCTATTATTTCTTATCTTGGTTTCCATCACTTATTGAGATGATATCATTTTTAGTTTTACATTTACATGGAAGTATATACATCCGCATATTTAAATTATAAAATTTCAGGGTTTCATACGTTAGTTTATAAATATTTTTAGAAAGAGATAAAAAGATTATTTAATGATTGGTGATGGATAATTAAGAATTAATTTGATGTGTATTTTAAGAGAAAAAAGGACAAACTAATAAATAGGACAAGAAAATTTGTTTTCATGTATACAAACTAATAAATTAATTAAACTTTATCAAGCACATAAACAGAATTGAAGTAAGATATTGAAAAATTGCATAATGGATCAAGACTTGTGAACTATTCAAAAACTAGACTCAAATTCTCTGTAAAATATAAGAATCTGAAACTCGTAGAAAGAAAAAATAGCTAGAAAAGTAAAAGGAGGAAGACAAAAGAAGAGGACAAGATCTCTGTAATATGTCTGGATCTGTTGCTTAGACGGGGATCAAATATAACATTTTGGATAATCCTGATGTCTGCTTCTACCATGTCTTTTTATTTTTTTTAAAGGTTAAGAGTGTATTTTGAAGAGCGGTTGCGATTCTTTTTTAAAGTATTTTTTATTTTAAAATATATTAAAATAATATATTTTTTTATTTTTTAAAAATTAATTTTAACATCAACATATTAAAATGATCTGAAAACATTAAAAATATATTAATTTAAAGTAGAGAAAAATAAAAAAAAAATAAATTTTTTTCAAAAAAAAACTTCTAAAATATAATGCCAAAAAGTGTCTAAATGGTTGAAGATGCAACCTTCTTTTCCTTCTTTTAGGTTTTTTTTTTTTTTTTTTTACAAACAAAAACTGATGCACCTCTTTTTGTTTCCATTATAGACAAAAAGAAAAAAGAAAAAATAGTGGGGCCACAGATTCGAACCACTGTTTATACACTTGTGTAATCATAACCCAAATTATTTAAATAATACTTGAAGAAATTTGTTTCTTAGCAAAAGCATTTAAATCAGTGTTTTGATCTTACCAGGATAAAAGAGGGCACTTCGTTTTTGTTAGTGGATTCGGCCTTCAAGGCCTTTTGGTCTAAAACATTTTGAGTTTTTTATTTTAAGTCCAGCTCATATGATTGGGCCAGGCTGCCACCATTCCAAGCATAAAGCATTGTTTGGTTGTGCAAAATATTATAAAACAAATGCTTTTTTTTTTTAGAACATGCTTGGTAAACATGTTCTAATAAATTTCAACAGTTTTCTTTGTTGAATTTTTTCTTATTTTACCAGACAAACCAACATGATTTTCAAAATTTTTAAAGCATTTAGGTACCATTTTAAAATTATTTGCAAGTTTCTCGCTATATGGTGCTAACCTGAAATTAAGTATACATTTTTTTTCTTCATTATCTCTAAAAAAATACAAACAAATTAAAAAAAAATTATTTGAAAAATATATAAAAAAATTTATGTGAGTACATGATCAAATTCTAAAAATTATCATGCATATTTATAAAAATAAAAATTTTATTTTTATCATATTTTGTAAAATATAAAAATTAGTTGGTAGGTATCATTGCAAGTTTGTAATTATTCATTAAGATTCGACTAAAATTTCTAAAAACACCATTAATTTTCTAGGCCTTAGAATAGTTAGGTTTTAGACCGATAAGAAAGGGATCTCTTTACTGATGAAGATCTTTTCTTGAACTATAGATAGATCAATGAATAGAAACATAACTTACAAAAACAATCAATCAATAATGCAGCTTGCCATAGATAGGATGTAGTGGGGGTGATAGGTCTTTCTCATGCACAACTAGTCTCCTTACCCAGACTCTCGCAAATCATCAGGTTTTTTATTGACCATAATACTAGATGGCGACTCCTAAACTTGTTAAATCATAATTTCATGATTTATTCCAACACATTCAAAAACTCCATCAATCAAGAAGAAAAATTTGTAATTAACAATGCTTCTGGTGGAAAAACAGCCATGGGTTGTTGCCCTCTCAAGCCAGCAGTGAGTGCCAACAAATCCAGGAGTTCAAATAATCTAGTTAGACAAATCTAGAGTTATTTAAGGTTTATAAAAAAGATTACATGAAGATCAGATGTTCTTTTCAACTTTGAATAATTACTTCACGGTATAATTGTCATAAACCACAAGTCATCCAAGTGTTCGGCTTTAATAGTAATTCACACTAACTACCAATGAGAAACTTATTAAATCTTTTTAGGAGAGAAAAATTGTTATGCATTTGAATGCTAACTCATATTTTATGTGTTTTTCATATGTTCAATGTATTGTTTACTATATTACACAGAAAATGAAAGGCATAACATTTTATTTATAGAAAGACCTAAAAACTCTATATCACTACAAGATTTCACAGTTTTACCGACATAAATATTTCATCGGTATGTGATTAAGATTTCATCGGTAATTTATTTACCGACGTCTTCACCGATGAAATACGTCCGTCGGCTTTTTTTTCGTCTGTAATACCATAGTTCGTCGCTATATCTGTCAGCAAAAAAAAAATTTGCCAATGGTTTTACAGACGGAAATCGCACGCCAAAAAAAAGTTTCTCGCTTGAAATATACCAACGGATTTAGCCCGTCGGTGATTGTGTGACAGAGCGACGAATTCAAACCGTCGGTAAATTTATCGGTGAATGTTTGGAATACCGACCAAAGATATCTGTATGTACATTCGTCGGTCATTGTGGCAGACACTGTACAATACCGAAGGATTATGTCTGTCGGCAAAATTGTTGGTGAATCCATAATACCGACAAAATATATCCGTCTGTAAATTCGTCGGTGACTGTGGCAGCTACTGTCAAACACCGACGGATATATTCTGTCGGTAAAACCCTCTGTGATTATTTTTAAATATATTTTAAAAAAATTATTTAGAATACAAAATATAAAATTATATAAATTAATGGTATTAAAAACCAATTATGCAAATAAAAGTTTTATTAAACATAAAAAACAAAAGAAATAAAGTTAAATAATATTCATTACAAACTGAATGTGTTTTAAAAAAAATATTAAATTAACTATTAAAGTTAAATAATATTTATTACAAATTAACATAATGACGGAGCTGGAGGAGGAGGAGGAGGCTGTTTGTTATATGGTCAAAAAGAAGGAGGCGCACATGTATCACCACTCTGTGATGCCATGTTCATGACAAATTCGCGAAGCTGGTCATGGTCTGCTTTTTGTTGTGCATTCTCCACTTTGAGTTGTGTATACGCCGCTAATAGGTGGTTGTATTTTTCAGTGAGCTAAGCCGTGTGTTGCTGTAAGGCCACGAACTCCTTAGATTGGGTGCTCGATACTAATTGGGAGCTCCTAACGGTTAAAACACTATGGGTCACCCGCAAGTTCTAGGCCGTAGTGTTGCAGAGCCCGTAAACCCGATTTTTATCGGGTCCACCAGACGATCCAACCTCCATCCACAAATCCGGATCGAATTTTGGATGGGTTAAAGGATCGTCCCCATATCTCTCTCTCAACCGGCTATTATAGGTCTCCTGAAAATAAAAAAAAGTAATCATCATATTCAATTCAAAAAAAATAATAACTTACAAAATAAAATGGTTGAACAAACATACCACGAAGTGTTGAGCACGATTGTCAACGAACTATTGCGCCCCCTTTTGGCGGTCTTTACTCCGCACATGCGTCTCCACAAACAGCTCCATCGGGCTCGTCTCACGTCTAAGAGATGTAGCCTATAATGAAAAAAGATTAATTAACAACAAATTAATTTAATGATATATTTCATTTAAATTAATCTTACCATCCGTTTCGCATGTATAGCAAACAGAACGGAGCAGCCGGTGTGCGTTGTCACCGAGCCATGAATTGGCTGATTCTGGTTGCTAGCACCGGACTGTGAGCGTCGTGTGAACCGCTCAGACGTCACGTGCTCAAGATAGTGCGGCCATATATCTTCCGGGATGTATATCGGTTTGAAATCTCTCTAAACCGCCATGTCATTCTAACCTTGAAGACCCCTATCTCTCACAGTTTTTTGTCTTTTTTTGTGCTTCATACCAAAAATCACGCAACCTACTTCCATAGCGAGAAATTAGAAGTTGAAACATAATTTTTTTTCTAAAAAAATCTTGTATTGTTTTCGATGTTACCTAGTTGCCGCATGATTTTTCCACACCCTCCTCACAACTTTGTCAAGCGCCTTGTACCAGGCGAATTTGTGCTATGTATAAATAATTAGATAAATAAAAATGATAATTTATTTACAATTATATTAATAAATTTTTAGAAATAAGCTGGAAATTAGAAATTAACACCAACCTCAAATCAGTTAAACCATACATCGATTTGAGGTATCCATTCAGGATATCTGGATACCTGACTCCATTGAAATAATGGAATCTCCATCGACGATTTAAACACCGATGATATTACTCGGGCGGCCTCAATGTTTGTGAACCTGAAAAAAAAATCATGAAATATTGATCAGTTGTTCATAAATTATATTATAACTTAAAAGAAAAAACTAAAACCTTAACAAACTTACATTGAAAGGTCGTCCTTCCACTGTGCCTCGTACTTACGGGTGAACTGATTCCGCTGCGAAGGCACGCCACCTCTGTGCTGTGATCTTGCGCTGGAAAAGGCAGTATCAGTTAACGGTGCAGGTGGCGTAGGTGCCTCTTCTTGAGAGGCACCTAAGGATACGTCATCCTCGCTGCTAGAAGAAGTAGCTGTGACTATACGTGAGCAAAGAGCTGTGGTTTTCATTATACGCATCTACACAATTGTATACGAATAATTATATAATTAAATTTAAATGTTAAAAAAAATTCGACAGCACCTCCCTTATACTAGATACTACCCAAATCCACAAACCTGCAAATATTGACAAAAGCCATAACCAATTGACTCCATCTATACTAATATTGTATATAACATAACATCTATACATATAACATTCATACTAATTACAAGGTAAATTCAACATTAACAACATATTCAATCATTATATAAATACAAACAATAAAAAAATATTCAAAAAATTCAAAAAAAAACTCTAGACTAACAATTAAAATTAATGCAAATAATTAAACACAAATCATGCAATAATGTAGTAAAATTACTAATTATTCCAACATATTCAATTACTTATTCTAAGGTAAATTCAATATTAACAATTACAACTCAACAAATTATTCAATAATTATGCCTATACAACAATAAAATATATTCAATAAATTAAAAAAAAACTATAGACTTTAGGAATGAAACATGCTTACCTTAATAATGTGTTGATTTCAAGACTTTATCTACATTATAAAAATACACCAAAACAAAAAACATAAAAAAATAAAAATAGCTAAAATAAAAAAACCCTTAAAGTAAAATGAAATAGAGGAAACACATACCTTTTAATCTGATAAAGATTCACAAGACCACTTGCTAGAGATTGTAGGTGAAAGCCTTGAAGAAATGAGAGGAAAAAAATCAAAATTGAAGGTGAAGAACGGAAGAGATGAAAAAATGAACTGAAGGGGCGGTCGGTAGAATTTATAGGGCAGTTTTACCGCGGATTCATTGATGGATATAAAAAAATATTATTTTAATTTATTCTGTCGGTGACGTGTCGAAATTCCATCGGTAATTTTTGAATTTCGCACCAACATTTTTAATTACCCTCCATATTTTTCACTATCTGTCGGTAATTCCGTCGGCAACCTCACACGGTCAGAGATGCATTTAATGCACTGCCCCTTGGAATTTGCACAATTCGTCAGTGATTTTGTCGGTAATATTACCCGTCAACAACTTACCGACGGAGTTTATTCCGTCGGTACCGTCGTCGGTGATTGTGGCATTTCAAGTAATTATTTTTGAACTCTCTGTGAAATGCCGACAGACTATTATCCGTCGTAGTGGCGTCGGTAATTGTGACATTTTCAAGTAATTATTTTTGAACTCTCTGTGAAATGCCGACGGACTATTATTCATCGGTATTGACGTCGGTAATTGTGGCATTTTCAAGTAATGATTTTTGAACTTTCTGTGAAATGCCAATAGACTATTATCCGTCGGTAGTGGCATCGATAATTGTGGCATTTTCATGTAATTATTTTCGAACTCTCTGTGAAATGCCGATGAATTTTTATCCGTCGGTATGGATGTTGGTAATTGTGGCATTTCAAGTAATTATTTTTCTATTTACCTTCTTGCAAACATTTAAATGATAAACTGTCCATCGCACAAAACAATAACAACAATGCTTAAACAATACATATTTCATGTTACAAAATATATCATCTATAATCTATATTACATTAAAAAAGGGTTATACATAGGGCTTCATTCTGATAGTTAGTCAAAATTTTCTTCTTCTTCGTCATCAATTGAATAGTCATCACCTTCATTGCAATCTTCAATATGGTCATCATCTTCATCGACATTTGCTTGTCCGGTAGAGCTCAAAACAACATTCAACTCCTCTACGTCAACATTATCAAGACTATCATCGAAAACATAAAAATTTGAATTTTCTTCCAAGTCAATCGAATGAGCAACTTAATATGGTTCAACCAACTCACTAACTTGAAAGACTTCATCTCACACACTTATGTCTTCGTTCTCATCCTGAACAAGCTCGACACGACCCCTGGGTTTCGTTTTTAAAACGGACAACTAATCCACTCTTGATCGATCCTTTCTAAAAGAAGGGGTGTATGTGTAATAAACTTGTTGACATTGCTTTGCGAAAACAAAGACATCATTTGCGTTGCAGAGTATAGCTTTTGAGTTGATTTCGACCAGACCGAAGTGCGGATCAACTCTGATTCCTCTGTCAGTCGTGTCATACCAACAACATTTGAATAAAAACACTATATTCTGCTCGCTATGATATTGCATTTCGACGACCTCTACTAATCTACCATAGTAGTCAACTTCTAACTCACTACTAGTCGATCCCTTAACACAAACACCGCTGTTGTATATCTTTCTACCATGCTCCAGAGGACCACAACTGCGCCAACTCATCAATTAACAGTCGAAGACAAACATCTATATTCCGGCTCGGGCTGCTCGGACCTGGTATGACCATAGATAAAAACATGAACTCCAACCTCATACCCATTCCCAGTGGCAAGTTATAAACCGTCAGTATGACCGGCCAACAAGAATAAGGAGCAGCAAATGACCTGAATGGATTGAATCCGTCTATATACAACCCAAGACGCACGTTCCTTGATTCAGCTGAAAAGTGATGATACACACTGTTAAAGTGTTTCTACGCTTCGCCGTTAAAAGGATGCACCATCACTCTATCAACCACATCATGTGATTGGTGCCATGTCATGTGCTCAGCAATCCTTTGTGACATGAATAACCTCTGCAGTCTAGATGTGATTGGGAAGTATCGAAGTTTTTTATATGCCACTAGAGTCTTTCCCCTACCAGTTCTAGGTTTGTAACGGGAATGCCCGCCGCATGTCATGCACTCGATCATCTCAGCATTTTCAAGGTAGTATAACATGTAGAAGTTAGGGCACATGTCAATTTTCTGGTATCCTAAACCGAGGGGTTTTGTCACGGACTTCGCAGCATAGAAGTTCTCTTTTAGCCTGTTCCCTTCAGGTAAAATGCTTATTGCCTATTCAATAATCTTGTCATACCCGGCCTCACTCAACCCTTGATCTGACTTGATGGTGAACACTGTGCTACGCCCGATAATTTATTGTGGTTCGTGCAGCCATCCCATAATGGTTCGTCAGAATCTTTCAACAAATCAAAAAACCTAGCTGCATCTGCATTAGGTTCTTCTTCTATAATTGGACATTGACTAACATTACCTTGATTCATTCTTATTATATCCATAACCATATTCCTGTAAGGATTAGTGTTGTCATTTGTCGCTTCATGCACTTTGCTAGCGCTAGAAGTTGACCCAACCACCATTTCTCCCATTCTCCTTTTACTAACAAATATTTCTCCATGTGCGTACCAACACTGGTAATTCTATATAAACCCTTTGTGTAAAAGATACATCGTTACAACATCTGGATGCAGATACTTTTTATTTTGACACTTCCTACATGGACACCTAATACCACCTCCAGTAAAATTTCTGGGAATAGATGTTGTGAAATTAATAAAACCCTGAACCCCTTTACAATCATCCATCCTCCGCAATCCTTGGGGTGAATCTCGATACATCCATGAACGATCATTTATGACTTCTATCGAACCTCTATAAAATTATGATAACAACATGTATTAATTAACTATGTTAGGTAAATAAATTTGCAAAAATATTGGTTTACCTCAAGATTATCCAATAAACCAATTACAACTTCTCATAAATATTAAATATTCATTATCAATTATCAACGTCCATATAAATTAATATATATATATATAAATTTACAGAAATTACGACTCCGCAATACCATTGATAAAAATTAAAACGGACCCATTAAACAAGCTATTAATTATTTCAAAACAACATATGTAATTCGATAATTCAAAAAAGTTTCAACAATTTACAAACAAATACAATCTTACAAAATCTAAAACAAACCAAAACTAGTATAAAATTATACATTCATATACTACAAGTTTGTTTGAGAAATAACAATAAAACATGTACATCTACTAAAAAAATAATAAAATTGACATTTAAATGTTAAAATTTAAAAAGATATAATTACCTACAAAAACTGATAAAAATCCATCGGTAAATTAGAACACAGATGCTGTGACGAGAAGACTTCAAGAAATATGACTTGTTGTGCTGAGAAAAGGGAGATTTTTTTTTTGGGGGGCTGGTTGTTTGCAGTTGGGGAGAGTTGGGATGGGGAAGAAGAAGGAGAAATAGGGGAGGAGAGGGTCGGTAGAGTGGGGATAAATTAACTTTTGCCGACGGATTCACCGACAGAAGTATTCCGTCTGTGATTTCGTCGTCTAGTCTGACGGTAAACAGGGCAAGTCACCGTACGGAGCTACGTTTTGAATCCCTCGATGATTCCGTCGGCATTTTCATCGATGAATCGGTCACGTCGCCGTATGGAGCTGACGTTTTGAATCCCTCGGTGATTTCATTGGTAAAAAAATACCTGCAATAACCTCCACGTCAGCGAACCGCCCTTTTTTTTATTCTCAACATTTTGTCTGTAATCCCGTTGGTATATACCGATGAAATTTGGTCGTTGGTATATACCGACGAGAGTACCGACAGATTAAATTCGGTTGGTAATGGCGACCTCAAATTACCGACAGAATTATTCTGTTGGTATTAAGCGAATTTCTGGTAGTGTATAAATGACAAAATATTAATTTACTCCCTAAATAATATCACATGTATTACTTCAGGATAATTTTAGAAATTTATTCAATCAAGACCATATTTGATTTTTTTTCTAGGTCCATAATTATGATTCTATATATAAATTACATTCTAGTCCTCCATTTCTAAAACTTATTTACAATCAAGTTACACTTGATTAATCATCACAGTTTAATTTCTAACCAATGATTTTTATGTGTATGACCCATTAGGTTCTTTAATAAGTTGACAAAAAAAATCACATTTCTAAATAAAATAAGGTTAAATTAATTAATTTATTCTCAATTCAATAATTAATTGATTTATATTTGAAGATCAAGTATAAAATAATAACAATGTTTCATGACCCCCCAAATATTAGAAAAGTCAAAAGTGGTTTGACTTAACTTTCCATAATTATTTTCTTAGTATAATTATTATTCTTTCATCAACAATATTTCAATTTAGACATTATAATATGAAGTGTGTATACTCTGTCAAATTATATTTATTCTCAACATCATAGTTATTGATTCTTTGAATAAGATTTGAAACTCTTTACAAGTCTTATTTCACATTGCGAAAGGATTTACAATTAATACTATTTAAAAATAAATGAAATATTTTTTTTTCACATAGGGTGATGAATTTTTTTTGATTACTCAAATGCCTTCATATAGTTCATGTTATATCCAATATATGCTCGTTTGTTACCTTTTATTAT
>Ga0325414_1006314_pt1 | contig 12549 bp, 3 predicted proteins | sample PopdelMetagenome_8_FD_206183 | JGI IMG/M metagenome (GOLD analysis project Ga0325414, IMG submission 206183) | Populus deltoides microbial communities from Bellville, Georgia, United States - Leaf-PdKOR-R3 | ecosystem: Host-associated > Plants > Phyllosphere > Phylloplane/Leaf | place: USA... | reverse complement strand
ATTTTTTAAAATAAAATATAAATTTAAGTAAAATAAATCAGTTGAGTTCATACCCCGAATCATTAGTTTAATGAGTTAAGCCATAACACTCGGGCTATTATTTTTTTTCTTCCAATATTTATTTTTTTAATTTGATATCTGTTTTAAATTGTTTTAAATAACTTTTAAATTTATATTTCAATTAATATCCCTCCTCTGTCATTTTTTCTTCTTATTTGACCTTTTTTGGATAGAGATTTTTTTATGGTGTTTTGTGCGTTTAATTTTTAAAAAGATTATTCTCATTCATTTATAATTTTTTTAAAATTTTTTTGTATAGATGAAATTTAGTTTTGAAAATAAAAAAATATTTATTTTCAGATAATATTTCTAATATATGCAACCTTGCATGATATTTTTTTTTTATTTTATTCAATCAATTTAATATGTGTGTGTGTGTGTGTCTATTTCTAATATGAGAAACCTTGTATAATATTTTTTTTATTTTATTCAATCAATTTTATGCGTGTCAGTTTTTATTATTATTTGATTTAATAAAAAATAATTTTAATAAACAAATTCATTAAACACAATCAGCTAAATGACTAGTGTTGCGAGATTAAATATTTTGATCTACATTTGTCTCTCAATCTTTTCAATTTTATTTTTATTTACCGTAATTATTTTTTATCATTAATTTATACAAATAATTATTGATTTATTTAATTAGATATAAGCATAATTTTTTATATATATTTAGAAAATATTCTTTTATAAAAAAAAAATACGTTGACAAGATATGCATGTTCAATTTTTTTATTAAAAAAAATAAAATAAAAACGCAAATCGAATGACTAGTTTTAACGTGTATTGAGTATTGCGGAAGATTTGAAGAGTATCTATTACCTAGCAACCCTGGAACGGTAATAAGTGATGGATTTTGCGTGTTTGAGCACCAGTAATTGATTAGGCTCCCTTTACACTAGAGTGAAGAGAAAGGCATGACAGGAAGAAGACGGTTTTTTTCTTAGAAGGAATACACACAAAGAATTAAAAAGCCGGACATGATCAACCTTTGCTTTATCTTATCACATCAGTTCTTGTTAATGTCTGCAAACGAAACAGAAAGATGTCAGGTTGGTAGGGAGCCCTGGTCTTACTGCACCTTGGCATCTGGCTGCCGGAAGGAAACCATGAGGGTGCATGGGAGCCTAAGACTACAAATTCTATATGTCTAATTCAAATATATTTCTTGGCACAGAATTGCTAGGCAGTAATGACAAAGTCATCCATCGAACTCAGCTACGAAACGTCAGGTTCTTGCTGGGATTCTCGAAGGAAAATTAAGCGCCCGATGGCTGTCGTTTTTGTTGAAGTTTTTTCCAATCTAACCACCAATTTAATTCTATAATCTAGAAGAAAAGGATCTTCAGCTATCTTGACTTGGATATATCCCGTTGGAGCTCTGGCAACTCCAAAATTCCAACCCCAAGTCTTGAGCTGATTAACAACAGAGAAAGCTCTGGCAACTCCAAAATCCCAATCCCAAGTCTTTGAATACTCTGGTGATTTTCCTTTCGAAGATGCGGAGAAGACCAATAAATTACCCTGGCCGTTGAAAACAAGGTATCCATAATTGCCAAGTATATATCAATATTAAATGGTAGCACGAGGGCATGCTCATCTATTAAAATATGGTGCCAACTAACACTAAAGCATTCAATATATCTCCTTGGGTGTGTAGATTTTCTCTCTCGACCTCACAGGTGTGTGGTTGATCTCTAGCAAAACGGCAAATCCAAAGTTATATCAAAATTTAATTCTAATACTTGCACTAAAAGATCAGTTTATAGTAGAATTTTTTTATTATTTAAGCATGATATCTGAAAGTTCATTGAAACCCGACTAATCTAGTTGAATCGGGTCTACATATAAAAAAATAAAACTCTTTTAGTGACTATTCACCAGACTCGAACTCGGCTCAAACTTAAAATTTTGATTAAAAAAACAATTCCCGAACCACATGAATTACCCAAGATTGATTTCTAGTAGGATATTGATGAAGGAACTTTACAAAGGCGTAAAAGAGATATAAAGGCAAAGGAAAGTGAGTATATAAAAGTGATATTAAAGATAACGAGGGACACTATAAAATAAGAGAGTGATACCTCCAAACTTGCAAACGGTCGAGACCCGCTCGGACATTATCATTGCAGAAGGGAGCGCATGTGCTTTTTGCTGTTGTCTCTTTAGCTTTTCTTTCATTTTTTTTCTTAGCTTTCAGAAAGATATGATACAATAAACAACAAATCATCAACAACGATAACCCTGCTCGCAATCACACTCCCCTTTCTTTTTGTCTCCATTATTTTACGTAATGTGCAAACCAAGACTATATGATAAATAATCGACATGAAAAGATAAGGTCAAATTACATGAAAAAAAGGCTACACAGTACCCCAAACAAAAATCAACGCAAAGGTTCTTGAAGGACAAGAATGATAAAAATATCTCATAAATTTCAGATTTATTGAAGGTTTATATGGTTGTTAATTTCAGAACTTGTAAAATTAGTTAAGGCGATTATAAACTAACCTAGATATCTATATTAAATAAAAAAAAAAAGGAGAGGGAACGGACCGTGCTAACCTATCATCTAGAAAACATTGACTTTTGTGAGCCTTAAGCCGTAACCAGTAAACACATACATACCCTCATGAATCACCACTTGTTAATTAAAACTTACCTGCAAAGAAAATGACATATTGACTATCAAGGGTCGATGATGATATTACCCCCCATACCCAACTCCCTTCAGCCAAACAAACCACAATCACTCCCTTTCGTCTCCTCTCTTCCATTCAATTTCTCCCTAACAACAACAGCAACAAAAAAAAAAAATCATGCTAAACCCTGGCACAGAATCGCCCGATGACCAAGTCCATTCAGGTGACAGATATAATAGTAATGGTATCCTAAGTTATGGTGTTTTATCAAGAAAAACAGCAGATAACTATGGCAACTACCAGGGTTGGAATAGCATGGGGATATTTGGAGCTCAAAGAAAGGATGTACAAGCTGAGGAGTCTGGGGTTTGCTCACCTCCCTTGTGGAGGACTAGTCCACCGAGAAGCCCCCAGCATCGCCAAAATCATTACCGTAGTCTTTCTCCCTCATCAAGAACTCAAGCTATTGCTAGAGGCCAAAAGGAGCTCATGGAGATGGTGAGTAGAATGCCTGAGGGATGTTATGAGCTATCGTTAAGAGATATTGTGGAGCAGCCAATGGTGGTTGCTGATGCTAAAGAAGAAAGTTTTAGCGAAGATAGGAGCATAATCAATCAAGGAGATATGCATATATTAAGAAGGGAACAAGAGAAAAAGAAGAAGAAGAAGAAGAAGATTGAAAAAAAAGTGCATATGAATAGAAGTGGAAGCTCAATTAATGAAGGGTTTCTTCTGAAGATGGTTTTTCCAATTTCTTTTGGTTCAAGAAAGAAGAAAAAAAATAATAATAGTAATCCTCCGATCATCAATAACAGTTTAAGAGATGGAAGGGTTTCTCCGAGGCCTTTGCTATATGATAATGGATCTGAAAAAAGCGCCGATGAAGAGTGGTGGAACAATAAATTCCCAGAATCTAGGGACAGTGAGAGTGTTACTGCATTGAGTAGCAGTAATAGTGGAAGTTCAAAAAGCAGCGGCAGCAGCAGCAGCAGCAGCGGCAGCAGTAGAAGTAGCAGCAGAAACAGCAGCAGGTATACTGCCATGGATGAAATTTTGTTCAATTGGTTATTTCGTTAAAAACCTTATTGCATAGTGATAAAGGTACACAATTTTCCTGATTTTACCCAAGGGAAGGGAGTCTAATCTAAAGATGGTGTTTTTTAGTAGTAAAAAGGCCAGACTCAACTAAATTTGATCTGCTATTTCCTTTGTTAAATAAAATGAAGATCATATTTCCACTTAAATCCTAGATTTATTTTTCTGGAGAACTAGGAGGATGCTAGGAGAACTTGAATGTAACTACTCTGACACGAAACAGGGGAATCAAGGCAGGAACAGAACCTTATAAAGACCTGTCCCTTAATAAACAAAGTAATTAATCAATGGTTTTGAAATCAGTTCGTGCACTATAAAGTAAAATTTTGTATGGAATTCTTCTTGTGCCATCTAACTAAAAAGCAACAGCCCACCGGTCAAAAGTCTTTGCTGAGGAAACACAATAATGACAAATGGAAAAATGAACCACACAAGATCTACATGTAACTTTCTGTTCTGTCCAAACCCTTTAACTCAGCAAGGACTAGGAATATAAGATTGTGAGTTTCTTTTTGCAGCTGTAGATAAAGAGAAAGCAATTAATTTGGAGTCTATGAAGTCCAAATGTTTTGTTTGTAACTTGGGGTTCTTGATTGCAATGCAGGCGCGGAAGAGGTGGTTGCTGGTCTTTCATTTTTGCCAAGAAAGGCAAAGCAGCAAAATGAACATATGATCCGTCTTGTGTAAATTAGACTGGGTGTTGCACGTAATGTTTTTGCTATCCCTCTGCAAATAATGTTGAAATATCTGGCAGAATATAAAAGATTCTGATGGCAGCTAAGATTTCCAGCAATGTATATCCTTGCTTGCTGGTGCTTTAAGTATCTGCTACGAGTTTTATTTATTTTTTTAATTTCAGTTTCTATACCGACTTGCATACCATGTTTGAGTGTGGGTAATGAAATCTATCTACTTTTCAATATTATGTGTTTTTTTTCCCTATAGTTTAGGTGAATAAGAGTTTGAATATATATATATATATAATACTTTTATTTCGTCCTTTTCATGGTAGATTTTGAAACCAAAATTAATTATCTTAATTAACTGTCATAAAAGAAATAAAAAAACAAACATTTTTTTCTTTAAAAGCCTTAATTTAATATAATTTTTTTATGTGATGAGATAAGATGATAAAACATAATTTTTTATAAGTCAAAAAATTATTTTATAATAAATTTAAATTTAACATAGACCAGTCAAGAAGGAGAATTCATTGTTCCCTCCTTACAAAACATTGTTTACTTGAACATTTTTTTTTGTTTTTTTTTGTTTTTGTTTTTTTATGGTTTTTTTTTTCAATTTTATTTTTCAATAGGTTTGTTTATCTCACTTTCATAATCCAGGTTAAAAGTTTAACGAGTTAACTTAGGTTTTTTTTTGTTATTTTTTTAGTTGAATTCTTTTTTCAATTTCATTCTTGAATATTTAGTTGATTTGGAATTAGGTTTCAAAATTGTTTTTGATTTGTTTTCTATAAAATTATCTCCATCTTAATATTTGGGTCACGGGTTTACCCCAATTGACTCGAGTCTTTTTTTATATCTTTTGTTTAATTGATTATTTTTTTCAATTTCATTCTTCAACATTGAGTTGATTAGAAATTGAATTTCGTAATTTGTTTTGATTTGCTTTCTTTAGAGTTATTTTAGTTGCATAACTTGGGTTTCAGCCTTGCGGATTTGGCAGGTTAACTCTAGTTGACTCGAGTTGCTTGTTTTTTGGGTTTTTTTTATATTTAATTTTATCATTCAACATTGAGTTGATTGGGAATTGAGTTTCATAATTTATTTCGATTTGTTTTCTATAGAGTCATACAGGTCCCACGATCTGGGTCGTAAATTTGGCAAGTTAACTAAGTCGATCCAATATATTTTTGTCTCAATATTTATAAACAAAAATGTTGTCTTGAAATATTTTTAGTCAAACAGCGTTTCTAATGGTGATCCGAGTTGTCTTTGGACCAATTACGTTGATTGGGTCACATAAAGTTAACATTCATAAGGTTTAATTTTTTTTTTCTATTGGAAAACACATTAGCACCATCTTCATTTTTTTTCTTTTAAAAAATTGATTTGACCACCAAGACAGCATATGCTAATGATCTAGTTCAAGTAAAAAATAGGTTGGCAAAAACCAAATCCAAGCCTTATCCCGAGGTGAGAGCACGTGTGTTGATTATTCCCAAATTATTTAAGTTTATTTATGACCCCTTAACTTTTTACACTATATAAACTACAAAACTATCTTGTACTTTTTTTTAACCTAGGATATAAGGTTTTGGGTTTCACAAAAATATACTAATAATGGGTTCTTGAGATTAATTTCTCATTGACATATAATTTATTTTAATTATACTAATGTTGCATATCAAAGAATTTTCATCGAAGAATAATTTTAAACATAGTTTCAATCCTAGAAATGTGTAAAACTTACTTTTAATTTGATCTCAAATATTCCAATTAACCATGATTTAAAACAATTTTTCTAGCATTAACAAAAAGTTCTAGAATTAAAACAAAAAAAAAAAGCATTGTGTGAATCTATAATGCTCCAAGTTCAAGAATTTTTCTAACATTAACAAAAACTAAAAGGTGCGGATCACTATTGCCCCGCACCTTTTAGTTTTTGTTAATGCTAGAAAAATTCTTGAACTTGGAGCATTGTAGATTCACACAATATTTTTTTTTTTAAATTCTTAAACTTTTTTTCTCTTCAGTTACAACCTTCAGTGATCAAATTAATGACTAATTTCTTATATTTTGTTATAGAAAAACACAATTAAAAGATTGAAAATCAAAGTGTAAAGCACGACCAAATGATGTGATCAATCTAAAATTTGCACAGAAATGTTCTTTTTGTCCCCTTTTTTTTTATCGTAGTCCTTTTAGTTTTTAAGAGTTCTATTTTGATTCAAAACTTTATTTTTCTCTTTTTTTAGTTGTTGGTTAAAGAGAGAGAAAGAGGAATTCAATGGAAAATAACAGGAAAAAAAGAGAATCATTGGTTGGCCACATTCCAGCTATTAAAAAGTTCATTCTTGGTGTTCATGAGTTCTTTTCAACTAGAAAAGTTATTTTAAGCTATTTTTTTCCCTTTGATATTTTTAGAAAAGGTAAATCAGGGTTGAGAGATGATTTTATTGTATTTTTAGATGAATTTAAAGGTTTTTTGAGTTGATTTATTGATTTATTCACATTATAAGGATGCTTAGGTGAAAATAGTGAAAAATAAAACTTTTGGTAAAAAAAAAATCCCCTTGCTTGATTTTTCAACCACTTTTTGATGGTTAAAAATTAGGCAAGCAAACAACGCATCACTTAATTTAAAAAAATAAATAAATAAAAATAAAGGAAAAAAAAGGCTAAATTTGCATGGTTTTTTCTTCAATGGGCTTGATGAACCCCAACCACATGAACTTTTTTTTTTAAATTTGAATTAATGAAAATAAATTAATTAAGTGTGTGAGAGGTACTCTACCCATTAGGTAATCAATTTCTTTTGAGATTAATTAAAATAAAAAAAGCTAAAAATTGAATGTTTTAATAAAATATTATATAAATATATAAATTTAATTTTTAGCTAGTATTTTTTGTCAATATAATTTCTGATCCATTTATTTAATTAAATGTATGAAACCAGTTTTGAATTTTCTTAATGTCAAAAAAACACAATTGAAAATGCTAGCACGTTCATTTTTCTTAGTCCAATCACAATGAAATGCGTTTATTTAAGACCAATAAAATAAATAATAAAAATGACCTTTATTTTAATGTCAAGGTTGCCTTAGCTAAGAGTTTGCCTAATTACCTGTCATCATATTTTATGGTCACATTTCGGCATAATTTGAGTTTCTCACTTTTCTTACATTATTAAATAAAGCATTTGTAGAAAAAAAGTCATAATTAGCTGCATGACGGTGGTGATAGTGTTTTGAACATTCTAGAAAGTTGTACATAAGAAACTGGGTTTGGGATTCAATATATTTAATGAGAAAATAATTTTGTTGCTGCTAGTAGGCGCTTAATTTTCTTGATTCTTCTAAATTAATCAGGAAAATAGTTTTTTTTTTTATATCTTTCTACATTAATCTTTATTTATTGATTAAAAAGATTGAGCTCAGAAACCCACCAAAACATATAATGATAACAACAACAAAAATAATAATTATAATAATTATAAGAAAATATTATTTTTTAACATAAAAAATATTCAAACATTATTAAATATAATTTGACCAAAAAACTTCAAGATGATATTTTTTTATCTAATATTAAAATAATAACATATTAAATTAACTCGGGTCAACTTGTATTAACCCATCAAATTTGTGACCTGAGTTATAAAACTATGATAATCCCATATAAAATAAGTTAAAAAAAATTATGAAGTTCAATTCTCAATCAATCTAATATTGAATTATGAAATAGAAAAAAAATCAATTAAAAAAAAATGACTCGAGTTAACTTGTTAAATCCATGACATAAGTCATAAGATGAGGTTAATCAAATAAAAATTAGATCAAAACAAATTATGAAACCTAGTTCCCAATCAACTCAATATTGAAGAATAAAATTAAAATTTTTTTTTTAAAAGAACCCAAGTCAACCCGGTTTAACTCGCTAAACCCATGATTCGGGTTATGATTTCGGGATAACCTCATAAAAAAACAAACCAAAAAAATAATCTGAGTCAACCCGAGTTGCTCTGACAAACCTGCAATTTGAATCATTAAATTAGAATAACTCTATATAAATCAAATTGAAAAACAATTATGAAGCACAATGCTAACAAACCCATTAACAATGCCTAACAAACCCATTATACCTGCAATCACTATATTTTCAGTATAATATAGTGATTTGGAGCGTGGCAAGATCCTTTTAGAAACTGTACCGTAAGGACTTGTGCCTCTTTTGTGGGCTGGGTAGTGATTACATATGGTACTCAGTTTCTTAGAGTACCTGTTGTGTGGCTTGGGCCTGTGGGCTTGAAAGAATTTCTTAGAGTATCTGTTGTGTGGCTTGGGCCTGTGGGCTTGAAAGAATTTCTTAGAGTATCTGTTGTGTGGCTTGGGCCTGTGGCTTGAAAGAGATACTTGGACTAAATAAATAAATGAATTTCTTAACTCCCCTCTCAATTCCAGACTGTTAACTTCTAACATCCCACGCAATCACGGAGCTAATTTCATTAGTATAGTCCAATGAGCTAATTTCCTCTAACTAGAATGCAAGCCGATTAGGTGATTTATACACGATTTGGCATATGAAAATATGCCAAGGCATTTCACTCAAATCCACCTTGGATCCGATAATAAATATCTTAGCTTCCCTTCTCCATTCCATGCTATAACTTCTAACATTTCTTTTTTTTCTTGAACCATTGTGCTCTTCAGAAAAATTATGTTATTTTATCTTAATGAAAGTGTTGTTTTCAAATGTTTAATTAAAATGCCCTGTCAACACAAAAATAAAATTAATTAAAAAGACATTTTTTATTTTCATTTTTCTAAATCATTGTGCTTCTCGTAAAGGTTGTGTTAATGCTTGTTTGGGAGTGTGATTGTTTTTGCTTTTCAAAGTACTTTTCGTGCCGAAATGCATTAAAATGATTTTTTTTTAAAAAAAAAAATTTATTTTTAAGATCAGCACATCAAAACGATCCAAAACATACAAAACAATTTAATCTTTTGCAAAAAAAAATTAAATTTTTTGAGAACGTGGAGTAATCGGTTATGTTTAATTAAAACATCATTAAAAAACAAATTAAGGAGACATGTTTTATATTTTTTTTTCCCTGAATCGTTAAGGAGATCTTGTTTCATCTTAATTAATATGTTGTTTTATACAGTAATTACTCATGTTTAATTTTATTGTCATTGTTAAAATAAAAATAAAATCTAGGAGATTTCTTTGATTTTTTTTTCTTGAACAATTGTGCTTCTTTAAAAGATTATGTTGTTTCATCTTAATCGATTTTTTCATTTCACAAGTATTAATTATTAATTAGATTGAGTAAGTCATTAACAATTGTAACCAATATGCTGTTTCACCAATATAATTGGATTGAAGAGTAAAGCAACTAGTAGAAATAGAAATATCCTCGATCAAAGACTTCATGAATTTGAAAATGGAAAAAAATAAAAAGGAATAAAATTAAAATCAAGAAGAAAAAATTACTCAATTAATTTTTCGGGCCTGTGGGCTTGAAACAGATACTAGGACTAAATAAATGAATTTCTTAACTCCCCTCTCAATTCTAGACTCTAACTTCTAACATCCCATGCAATCACGGAGCTAATTTCATTAGTATAGTTCAATCACTAAGCTAATTTTTCTAACTAGCACGCCAATTAAGTGATTTATACAAGAGTTGGCATATGAAAATATGCCAAGGCATTGTCCATAATTTTTCATGGGCCAGACCCAAACAATGTAACAGATAACTTGGTTGTTTATTGTTTGTTGTTAGGTCATCCTCAAACAATATAGGCAGCGTTTGGCATTGCGTTAACTGCGTTTTGTTAAATTTAAAATTTTTTTTTTTACTAAAATTAAGTGCGGTTTATACTTTTTGGATCGTTTTGATGTGCTGATGTCAAAAATAATTTTTAAAAAATAAAAAAAATCATTGGCATGTATTTCGGCACGAAAAGCTATTTGAAAAGCAACCGCAACCACACTGCCAAACACGCTCATAGTGGACAACCTGGCCATCAACTATTTGTTATCGGGTCAAACCAAGATGAGATGTCGGGTATGACTTGCTTCTATACCTTCCATCATCATTTTAATAGCCTCTTCAAGGAAATATTCCATGAGAAATTGGATTCTATCTAAGGATGGAAAGGAAAATGGATCATCATTAAGTATACTAAATCGATTTTACTATCTAGTAACATGAGAAATGGGGGAACTTTGCGTTGTGGAAAGTTCTAAGAGGAGAGTACAATGTGGCGCCCTCATTGACTGGTGTAGAAAGATTATTATATAATCAATTACAATGTAGCCTTAATTGGTATAACCTTGTACTTTTAGCAAAATAATATTTCTTGGAGTGAAATGAATAGGGTATGAAGATATTTTTGTTCTTGTTTGCTTTTTCATCATCAAATGATGATTAATATTTTCAAGGTTTTCAAGTTTCAAATTTTATGATATAGAGTGCTTTCTTCATTATTATCAATACAATTATTTTTATTGTATTAGTTCTTTAATCGTTAAGATTTTCTAGGTTTTGAAAAGTTTTGAATGAGTCTAACCTGTAATATAGTAAAAGTGAGAAAAAGTTTTTATCCGATTATAAAATTAGACTGAAATTTTACTAGATTGTTCTAAAGGTTTAATTATATAGGGTAGCTAGCTTGCCAACTATTTTCCATTAAAACCCAAACTAGGCCTATAAGATATTGTTTCAAAATCTTTTTTATTTTTCTTGTTGTTTTTTTTATTGTTTTTCTATTTAGATTAGGACTTTTAATTTAATTATAATTTTACTAATTAAAATATTTTTTCTTGTATTTATACAATTTTATAGGCTATTTTCCAAAAAAACAATTTATGAAATAAACCTTCTAAAGTATAACATAGTAGTTTTTTCTATAGTTAAAGACTTTAACCTTATGCTTAATAACTTTAGTTTGTTTCTCCATTATAAATTAGTGAATTGAAAAATTCTTAAAGAAGAACTATATATTCATTATCATAACTCTTTTTTTACCCCTTTTTCAATCACTTTTACTTTATTATTTTGTTGTCAAATAGAAAAAAAATGCAAAACATAAAAAAATATCCAAGAAAAATGCTTCTTAGTGCAATTCATCCAATTCTTAGTCATTTCATGATTTTGACCTTTCTCATTTATCATTTTCTTGTTAGTGAATTTTCAAAGGTTGGAATATTCAAAAAAAATCAAAAAGAGTGGAAGAAAAAATAATGACATTTTTCTCTTTTTCTTTCTTTTATCCATAACAGAAACAAAAAATCCCTTTTTTTTTTCGCTGCATCATATTGTTTGTTTTCTCATCAGAACAAGCCAAAACTTAAGCTTTTTCTCACTCTCTCTGCTATTATAGGACTAATTGTAGCTATAAATCCATCCCTAACTCACATGACCTTCTACAAATCAAGCCAAAATGCACCATTTCCATCATTTTGTTATTTGCTTCAAAATCAAGCCATAAAAACACACATTGTCATTTAAGTTTTTACCTAAAAAAGAGCTAAAAGGAAACCCTTTCAAACCATTTCTTATGCTACAGATGTTAATTATACAATCTTCCATAAAAACACAACTCATGTATCCTCTATTATTGCTGTAAAAGAGGCAAAAAACCACACGATTATATCCATTATTCCATTTATAAAATCAACCAAAAACCCATCATTTCAAACTATTTTCATGTTGTAAATATGCCAAGAATACAACCCTTGTAACTACTTTTGTATTGCCACAGTTCGCATCCTATTTTATTGATGCAGATTTTGTACAATTGATAAAAAAAAAAAAAATGCATCCTTACACCATTTTGTTACGCTGCACATTTTACCAAAACTTTAGTCTTTGCACCCTTTTTCTATATTGTAAAAACTTGCCGAAAGATATACCATTGCAACTTATACAACTATTGTGCATTCCCCATAAATGGATGCCTCATCATAGCCCTTTTTACTGTTGTAAATTCCATACAATCAAATCACAAAAAACACAACCATTCATCTTATTTTCTTGCTGCAAAACTAAGATAAAAAAA
>Ga0325414_1006312_pt1 | contig 12552 bp, 10 predicted proteins | sample PopdelMetagenome_8_FD_206183 | JGI IMG/M metagenome (GOLD analysis project Ga0325414, IMG submission 206183) | Populus deltoides microbial communities from Bellville, Georgia, United States - Leaf-PdKOR-R3 | ecosystem: Host-associated > Plants > Phyllosphere > Phylloplane/Leaf | place: USA... | reverse complement strand
ATATGCATGCATATTTATTGGTGCGAGTTTGGTGTGCACACCAAGTCTTCCACTAATACGGTGAAACCAGACCATCCACTTATTATTGATTAAAGCCCATGTGGCGGTTTTTGGACATTTGGGCTTGCCCAAGATGGAGTATTCAGAAATTGAAATCAAGTGCTCGTTCGTAGGATATTGAAGCCAAAATAAACAATGGAAAGGCGATTGAGACAATTGGAAAAAAAAATAATAATAATAATAAAGTTCTCCAGGACTACGCTTCATATGAACAAATGTTTTCAAATCCCATGTACTCATGGTGTTCAATCTTTTCAATCATGTTTACTATCCCGACTCCACCTGTTCGGAAAGGAAAACAAACCATTATTGATGAAAAAAAGGGGGGGGGGGGGGGACATCAAGGAAATCCATTGCTGTTATCAATCAATGGAACTGTTCTGTAACAAAACATACCGAGTGATATTGCGCTCACAAAAATGGTGAAGGAAAGGATGAAGATGATGAGTGATGCTCTCCCTAATAAATTGATCAGCTTTCGCACCACAAACTGCCCTACGAAGGCAGCAACAGTCGCCACAGCAACGAAGTATAGAGCTGTGTTGGGAATCAAAGACGGTAAGATTCTATGAGAAACTGGTTTCCAACGCTAATTTATATAGCCTTCTAGTTTTGGTGCTCGCTCAATGTTTGTTGATCAGTAAATAACTTACCATAAGGGACTGGAAAACGTTTCAGAAGGTAATACTCTACAACTGACATGGACGCAGAAAATGTCATAGCAAAGGTCGCTGTGGCACTTGATACCTGTATCAAAAATATGATTAAACTATTCGTCCTTCTCCAGAGAAGATCATTTGTTTCCTTCCTTCCTTTATTCAAGTGGTATTTTAATGGCCACGCAAAGGATAATTAAACTCTAAAAAAACGCATGGAATGCACCTGAGGTGGGATTCCCAATTCCAGAAAAAGTGGTCCCAAGATGAATCCTCCACCTAGACCAAGTAAGCCACCAACTATACCAGCCAATACACCACAGGCACAATATAGGACCAGCTGGTGTGCTCGCCAATTTGTGCCAGTCTCTCCCTTGGATGCAATCTTCCTTCGTCCTTTATACAAGCTTACTGCCTCATATGAAGACACACCAACAGCCACAGGGATCTGAAAAGTAAAAAATCCAAATGAAGACCCAAAAAACACCAAGTCCATAATATGTTCATTAATTTTTCCTGGCACAGCTTTGTCCCAAGTCACAGCTACGAATTTGCCATATACGCCAGGAAAAAAGATGAAGTTCAGAATGATCATAGTCATGGTACCTGTAATAGATTCAGCGCCCAATATGCCATCGAACAAGTTGTTGTATAATTCTGTTGCCATCAAAGCAAAAGGTTTCATCACCACTCAAGCTCATTAATGATGGCAATTTAATGAAAATGAACAGAGAGAAAGCAAGAACCTTGGCAATCTCCAATGCAAGGATTGCACACCAGACAGCAAAGAGCAGTCCAAGTTCCTTCCAGTACACATTCTCAAGAACAGAGACCTGTCAAGGTCTTAAGTCAGTCCCAAAACCAGTAACTCATGAAATGTAAACATATTAGTATTCTATCCTACCTGTTCTTTTTTAGGCCCCTTGTTTTCTTCTTCTCCTCCACCGCTTGGACCTCCAGGAAGACGTTTGTATTCCACTTCTTCATTGTCATCATCTGATTAAAAAGCATTAAAATTGAGTAAATATGTCTCAATATCTAAGTCAATAAAATTTACCGTCTCCATTACCATTTGATTCCAAACGCCTAGCAGCCTCCTGAAAAATCAGAAATAAGCGAGATAAATTATGCAGAAATTATTAAGCATCTGCATATAATTATTGGATGTAAAGAAAGAAAGAAGGATGTTAGCACACCTGTTTTAATATAGTTTCTTTCTTCCATGTTTCCACACCTTTTAAGAAAGCCTTAGTTGATGTGCCTGCATAAGACCACAACTAATCAAGAAAGTTATCAAAGAAACGAGGAGAAATTCACTTGAAAGAATGGATGCATACCAATGAAGAGAATGATTAGCAAAACCGTGATCATCCAGTCTGCAAAAATCACATTGAAAGCCACCCCAATGCTGATTCCTAACACCAACATTGGTTGAAATAAGAGCGCCAAGTCGTAGTCAATAATGGGCAAATCCAATGTAGGATGCCTAAGCTTTAAATTGTAGTATACTGTTGAAGCTGCTGCACCTGTAATCATACCTGGACAAACAAATCTAAGCTTAAAACAACTGCCTTGTGGCGTCTCAACTACCATTACATGGTCCTTACATCCATTCCATTAAAAGTCATCTAAAAACAGGAGTTTTATACAAATTTAGGACAATAATGCTTTCTACTTGTCAAAATTTTGAATCTCAAGTCAGAGGCCTTTGGGGAAATGAACTTTCATTTGACCTCCTAATTAAGCATCTTCATCAAGAATAACAGATTTCTCTTACATTTTGATATAGCAGTCGATGATTTTGCATCAAACCCAATAATCAAGGTAAGCATGGGAACAAAAATGCCGCCGCCGCCAACACCTCCTACACTCCCAAATGCTGCTCCAAAAAATCCAATTATGGTTCCCACTACAATTCTCCAGCCAACCTTCATGTCCTGTGAATCCATTGTCACAAACCATACTCATAAGTCGTGTCAGATAGATGCCACGGTTTCTGGAACAACAAACAGAAAGAGGCCAAGAAACAAGAGGACCTCAACAAACGTAATATAGTCGACTCAGTTTTTTTGTGATCCAATATCTTTCGTCAGTTCTGATTTCCCAGAAGGAGGAAAATAAGCTCAGCAGAGAAAATTGGTAGCATGAGGCCAGGGTTAAAACCCGAGACTCTTTTCCTAACTAGATTTTCTAAGCAGCAGCACAGAAAAAAACTTATGAAGAGCCAACATGAGAATCCCAAAAACACGTAGGAAGTTAAATATAGAAGTGGACTTACCGGCCAGACATGAGTATATCCATATAAACCTTTTTGCCACAAGAAATTTAATACTCTCATGAAAAGACCAGGCTCAACTTGTGGGCTGATCCCGTGAACACTTGAAACCTGTTTTCTCAGTCTTGCTTCAGCTAGGGCAACCATTGAAGCTATACCAAGAGAAACAATCAAAGTTGCTCCTCCTATCATTCTCAAACTCAAACCCCACCATCTTGATCCCATCACAGCCATGAGAAATACTCCCTTTTATTTCTTGCAGAATCAACTGTATGATGTTTGAGCTCAGACCAGAAATGAAAACAGAGAGACAAGACTAATAATAGTAAAACTCAGGGCCGAGCAAAACCCAAGCACTTAATTATCTGGTGAAGCTGGTCTTCATTTTGGGTGGCTACAATCAGTGTAAATGCAAAAGGACAGGAACAGAAACTGACAGCCAGATTCCTCGAGGTCGATAACTGATCGCGAGTTTTAAACAGAGAGAATAAAAAACCTAAAAAGAACCAACACCCACTTATCACATACTAGGAGATTAAACTCAAAAGAACTCCTTATCACATAAAACAATACAAAAAAACAACCTAGCTTTCACAAATATTGTGCCTGGCCATCGAGTCACTGTAATTCTTTCTTCTTGTTTCATTTGCTAAAGAAAGCCAAATCATTTAATCAAATTCGGTTTGTCATCATCGAGCGGTCTCGAATCCGTCTGTCTTCACTTTCTATATTTTACAGTTCCCTCAAAATCTAATTTGCAAGTCTTGAAACAAATTCTGTAGTGATAATAAATAAACTCAATCGAATCTCATCAATATAAAAGGATTTGAGCATGCCGCTCAATTGAGTTTTTTTTCTTTTTCTATTAATATTTTTTTTTAACTCTATAAACAAAGGCTTCTAGTTTCTCTTCATCCAAAAATTTTATTTTATATTAGAGGAAAAAATAAAGATTCGATTTTTCTTTTTTTTATAATAAAAGGATAAAAACCTGTTATTTCCAATCTTGCCCGGCCGGTTTAGATTTAATCCAAATAAAGAATATAGTTAAATTATTGTTGGAAGGGAGAGGCTTCAGGGAGTTTATTTTTCGTCCTTGTTTTTTATCCTTCCTCTATTATTTACTGAAAAGTAATTTTTTTTAAAATAAATTTTAAAAAAAATGAATTCTAGAAAAATAAATTCTAGAAAAATATTTTCTGATATTTGGTAATATAATAAAAAATAAGTTGGAAAACATTTTACAGTGTTTAGTTATGTCATGGAAAATAAGCTGGAAAATAACTTATTATTGTTTTATTTTTTCAAGTTTATTAAAATAATGAAGAACAAATCTTACAAATTAAAAAGTTAAATGAGAATGAAATTGAAAAAAATGTAATTTCATAAATTATCTCAAATAAAATAAATATTAATCAAAATAATAGAGATCAAATAAAAAAATAAAAAATTTGAAAGATGAAGAAATTAAAATAATAATAATTAACATTTCATAAATTATTTCAAATAAAATAAATAGCAATCAAAAGAATAGGGACCAAATTTGATAGATAAAAAATTTCAATTAAAAAACGATAAAGGAAAAGTAAAATAAAAATAAGAACAAATGTTAATATAAAAATTAAATTCTAAGGGATGAAATTGAAAAACAAATATTCAAAACAATATATATATATATATATATATATATATATATATATATATATCAATCAAAAATTTGAGGATCAAATTTGATATAATCGGCAAATAATATGATATTTCTAAATTTTTCATAATTTCTGAAAAATGTTTTCCGCCCAAAATAAAAGGAAAACACTTTTCTCGAAACCAAGCCAAATTTTTCTTTGACTGTAAAGTGTTTTCCGTTGACCAAAAAGTGTTTTTCGTTGATCAACTTTCCTAATAACAAACAAACACAGGAAAGTTTGGAAAGTGGTTTTCCGAAAACCATTTTCCGGGAAACAAACGCCCAAGGCTAGTTTGTTTGTGGAAAGTAGTTTCTTTTTGAAAAAAAATAATTTTTTAAAAAAATAAATTCCTGAAAAGTGAATTATTTTCCGATATTTGATAGTGTCATGAAAAATAAGTTGAAAAATATTTTTCAGTATTTGGTTATGTTATGGAAAATGACTTGGAAAATAACGTATTAATATTTTTTTTTTTTAGTTTATTAAATAATGAGAAACAAATCTTACAAATTAAAAAGTTGAATGAGAATGAAATTGAAAAAAAAAATCTAATTTCATAAATTATCTCAAATAAAATAAATAACAATCAAAATAATGAAAATCAAATCTAACAGATAAAAAGTTGAAAGATGATGAAATAATAATAATAATTACAATTTCATAAATTATTTCAAACAAAATAAGTAACAATTAAAAGAATGAGGATCAAATTTGATAGATAAAAAATTTCAATTAAAAAAATGATAAGAAAAAAGTAAATAACAATCATAAAAATAAGGACCAAAGTTAATATAAAAATCAAATTAAATCAAATTCTAAAGGATAAAATTGAAAAAAAAAGATTCAAAATAAAATATATAGCAATCAAAAGTTTGAGAACCAAATTTGATATAATCAATAAATAATATGACATTTCTAAATTTTTCACAACTTCTAGAAAGTATTTTCCGTCCAAAATAAAAGAAAAACACTTTCATGAAAATCAAGCCAAATTTTTCTTTGACTGGAAAGTGTTTTCCATTGACTGGTTTTCCTAATGACAAACAAATACAGGGAAGTTTGGAAAATGGTTTTCAGAAAACTACTTTCCATGAAACAAACGAGGTCTTAATGTTTGGTTATTATCTTCAATTGAAAAAACAAAAATAATAAAGACAAGAGATAAGGCAAAAGACAATTAAATTATGCTTCACTCTGTTATTAAATAATTTCTTCAAATATAACTAATAATAATAATAATAAAATAAATAATTGAACCAATTATATATAAAATAAAATATTTGCCCCAATATAAAGTTAAAATCTCACATAATTATTATACATTCAAGATAATAATTATATCACAAATATTTTATTTTATTTTTTTTTATCATTCGATGCTCACATCTTCATCATTAAATTCAATTTCTTTAAGAACATAACCGATCTCCATTTCTATTAATTTTTCAAAAATGATATTATTTATTTATTTTTATGACTAGAGAGACCAAGTCAATCTAATCATTAAAGAGTTGATGGGAGGCCCTCAGGCATCACATGGAGATAATAAAAACATCGTCTTTGAATAAATCAACTCATACATAAAAACTTACATTCTTATTCATTGACTATAATACATTTTTAAATGATCAGAATGTCAGATGCGAGAGAGTTTCTTCCCTTTCATATCTTGTAGATGGTAAATATTTGTCTTAATCACTCTCGTGACTCTAAAGGAATCATCCCACCTTAGGGCCAACTTTCCCCCTACTCTTTCTATTTTCAATATCCTCTAACTTCCTTAGCATCAAGCCTCCAAATTTGAACCTTTTATTCTTCGCTCTAGCATTATGATGTTGGGTAATTCTGAGTCGATAATCTTAACTTTTTACTGTTGTAGTGAAGTAAGATTCTATGAAATCTAAATTGGCCCTAAGGCCATATTCATTGCTTTCTGATGTATAATGGACTACTCGATGACTTGGTCACCCAATCTCAATTGAGATCATGGCCTTAATTCTATAGGTAAGGAGAAAATGAGTTTCTCCAATAGATATCTTCTGAGTGGTCTTATATGCCTATAAAATCTCATTAAATAGCTTATCATATTCTGACTTAGTATATGTTACCTTTTTCTTGAGTCCATTGAGAAGGACCCGATTGGTGAGTTCAGTCTACTCATTAGTCTAGGGGTTTGACGGTAAAGAGAAACGATGATCAGTATGAAGTCTTTGACATTATTCTTTCACCTTACATCCATCAAAGTGGGTCTCATTATTAGTAATAAGATTTTAGGAAACTCAAATTTGTAAATGATACTATTCTAAAAGAAGGAGATGACCTTGTTAGTGGTGATATTTTTCAAAGCTTATGTCTCCCCCTATTTGGTGAAGTAACCCACAACCATTAGAATGAATTGTTTGTTCCCCACGATCATTGGGAAGGACTCAATATGTCTATTCCTTATTGGGGAAAAAACCATAGGAAAGATATAGCAGTCAGCTCTGTAGAGGATTTTCTAGAGAATGACATAAACTTTTAAAATTGATCGTATTTTTTCACCAAGTTGGTGACGTCACTTAAGACTATGGGCCAATATAATCCTGCCTTGGTGTTCTGAACAGTAAGAGCTCTAGATCCAGTGTGTAATCCACAGATTCCCTCATAAATGCTTTCTATTGGAGATAAGCACTTTAATAAGAGAGTTAGTGCAAATCATTTATACAAGACCTCGTATACCAAACAATACTTAATTGCTCATCCAATAAACAAATAGCCTTAATCCTATCAAGGGAATATTCTCTAATGAGCAAATAATCCCTGAATGGGGTTCTCCAATCCTCAACTATGTCGACTTAGACAGTCACTGGCCCTGTAATGCTTGGTTTTTCCAAGGTTTTAACTCATACCTCCAAAGAGAGTTCAATTGAATTAGAGCTTGCTAATTTAGGATATGGATAATTGAAATTTCTCTTCCTTTTTCTCTCCCAAAGAGGTGTTCCAAGTTCATAAAGTATTATGTTAAAATAGGGTTATTGGTTTCAAATATCCTTTGGCATTGTCTCACTATCAGCTACAAATCATTATATACTTGGAGAGGGAAAGCCTCTAAGGTTTCTGTCATGCCCAACCCTACCAAAAAAGCTTCATATGTTGATACATTGTTAGTGGCTAAAAATTCAAATCGAATTCCATACTAAAAAACCTATCTATTGGGGCTCACAAGTACCTCCCCAGCATCATTTCTCTTATAATTGGAAGATCCATCAATATATAATTCCCAAGGTGGGATCAATTGCATAGACTACGGGGGGATGATGGTTTACCCTAAGGGGATCGATTGTTCAACTATTACAATATGCTTGTCTCAGAGATCATTCTAAAAAAAAAACATTATGCTTTGAAGTCTACTAAGGTTTGCCTTTTAATAGCTGGTCTTAGTTGATATAAGAGCCCATATTCTTCTAACTTAATTTCCAACCTCACTAGCTATTTAGACATGTCTGGCTTGTGGAGAATTTATCGTAAAGGCTAGTCTATTAATACTATTACTTAGTAAGCTTGGAAGTATAATTTTAGTTTTCTAGAGGAGTTCACCAGAGCTAGGTCTATTTTTTTCTACTTTGAGGTATCTTGTTTCTGCATCATGGAGAGTTCGGCTGGAATAGTAGATCGAGTGATTTATGCCTTTTTTCCCCTCATTAATAGTGCAATAACTACCTAGTCAAAAACCCCAAAATAGAGGAACATGCTCTTAGTTTCTCGTGGTCGTGATAAGATCTTAGGAGATGAGAGATAAAATTTTAGTTCTTTAAAATATTTTTGGCATTTTGGTATCTATTCAAAGTTTATGATATTCTTCAAGATCTTGAAGAATGGTAAGTTGTGTTTCTCTACTCTGAATATAAATCTGTTAGGGGCGACCAATCTCATAGTGAAGCATTAGACATCCTTAACCTTTTAAAGAGGAGTCATATCCAGTATTAAATCTTTTTAAAATTAGGTCTTATTCCCTTGCTACTTACTATGAAACCAAAAATTTTCCTCGTCTGATAGCGAACACACACTTAGAAGGAATTAGCTTCATCTAATGTTTGCGTAAAAAAAAATCTCTTCTAAGTTCTTCAAATGTTGTTTAAAAGTCATGATTTTCACCAGTATTTCATCCATATAAGCTTTCATGTTCCTTCTAATTTGGTGTTTGAACACTTTGTTTACATCCATCGGTAAGTTGTCTTTGTGTTTTTCAAGCCAAAAGGCATTGTTCTATAGCAAAAAGTTCATTCTTATGTGATGAAAAAAGTCTTCTCCTTATCTTCTGAATACATAGAGATTTGATGGTACCCTGAATTAGAATCCAAAAAGCTTAAGAACTTGAAGCTAGTTGTAGAGTCCACCAATTTATCAATCTTTAGGAGTGGAAAACTATCATTTGGACAAACCCTGTTCAGGTAGGTGATGTCCACACACATCCTTCACTTTCCAGTGTTCTTCTTCACCATAACCATATTATCCAACCAATCTGGATACATGACCTTATGAATAAACCCAGCAATTAATAGTTTATCCATATCTACAGTTATTGTTTATTGTCTATCCCCAAAATTTCTCTTTTTTTGTTGAATAAGAAGGAAAGTTAGGTCAAATTGAAGTCTATGAGTAGCTATCTTTGGGTTGATCCCTGACATATTTGAAGTGTTGAAAGCAAAATCAGACTTACAGGTGTGGAGAAAATATGTCAGTAATTTCTATTGAGGTGGTTTCAATGTGGAGTCTCTTTTGGTAACAGCCTAGAGATACTTCTTTCCCCAAAGATACTTATTTCAATTGTTATACGGCCTCGGTTCTGGCCTTCATTCTCTCTTTCAAAGACCCTATGTGGTACATAACCAAATACCATTTTACCTTTTAGACATACAGAGGCACAATGCTTTGAGGCCTATTAGTTTCCTTTCACGATAGTCATTCATTTTTTAGTAGAGAATCTTAAGGCCAAATACCATGTGCTTATGATTATATTGATCTTGTGCAAGAGATGTCTTTCTATTATGGTGTTGTAAGCCAAAGTTATATCTATCACCATAAAGTTTTGTTGAAGAGGAAACATTTCAGGTAAGTGTCTATTGTGATTGGGATCTTCAAGACACCTTTCACTAGCATTCATGACCCTTCAACCCCAATCAAAATGGTTTTTATATGAGTCATCCTTGAGGGATTTATCCCCATCTAGGACATCACATCTCTAAACAGGATGTTAAATGAGCTCTTATCATCTACCAACACCCCTGTGGACTCAATGATTGGCTAGAATTGTGAAAATCATTGGTTAATTCTCATGGAGGTAAGTCGCTCCCTTTTTATCTTCTAAAGTAAAAGTTATAGACCAGTGTCATGGGTTCTATTAACGACCCATTATGAGGATCTATTTTCCATACTTTCTCTTTCTATTAAAAATATCTCCCCCAGCAGAGGTGCCCTTAGAATCATATTGATCTCAGGTAGGGTTTGGGCAAGCTAACTGATCTCTTTTCTGTCATGTTTCATGGAGGTATACCCTTTGACAAATTGTTTTAGATAGCCCTTAACTATCAGCCTCTCAATTTTTTTTATTTAGTATGAAGCAATCTTTTATATCATACATTTTATCCTTGTGGAACAAGCAAAACTTCTTGAAGGTGCGTGTGTATGGAGGCGACATCATAGGAGGTGGTTATTGAATAAAGTTTTTTCCCTTGATAGTTGAAAAGACTTCTATGAGGGTGGCATTCAGATGAGTCATATGTCTACTCTCAAGGTATTGTATATGCTCCATTACTAGCCTTTTCTGACCTTTCTTAAAATTATTATCTCTGTTGAGAGAGTGATTCTGTTTGAAAGGTTTATTATCCTTATTCTTCTAATAGAAACGAGGAGGTTCATACCTCAATATGCTGGCTTTCTCTACCTATATATGATTTTTTTATGTCTTGTTTTACCTTTGATAGGCTTTTATCTGGTAGAGTATACAAATCCTTCCATAAAGAAAGTTCTCTTACTCCACTTATCAAAGTTTTTGAGGATATCGGCTCAATAAATTATCCCACCTTTAGCATTTCTTCTCTGAACCTCTTTAAATATACCATGATAGATACCCCCTTCTAATTGAGTAATGCTGAAGAGTTCTATGAAGCTCTTCTTGACGGGTATATAGGTGTTAAACCATGACACAAGTTTAGCACAAAAGTTATTTGAATCCATGATAGAGACTAGCTTCAGGTTGTTATATCAAACTCGTGTTAACCCTATAAAGGTCATAGAGAGGATCTTGCACATAGCATTATCATCTTGGATGACCAGCTCAAGGTTTCTATGCATGTTTTGGACATGTTCTCGTAGATCTGTGAGACCATCATAGTTGTCCAAAGTCATCTTTGTAGATATATTCTCCTTATAAATGAGAGTGTGCAAGACTCGTTTGGATAAAAGTGATCCTTTTTATCTCATGAGGATTGTAGACTTCATATTGGATGCATCTATCAATCATACTTCTCCCTGACTTTTATCGAATAGGCTCTAGGGAGCTGGATGATTCTGGTTACGATGAGATTGATAGCTAACTTTGATTTTGCGGTGGCTAGAATGACCGCTTATTAAGAGAGCTTCAAGTCTACGAGAATGATCTTAGAAAAGACTAGGAGATCATCAAGGTGGAAAGCTTTCCAAGTCATTTTGCCCAACCTCTTCTAGATAATAATACAATTGTTTGCTGATAGAGGGGACTGCTTGTGGTTGAGAGGTTGGGACTGGGAAAGCTACCTCATGTACTAGGACTTGTTGTGGTGGTAAGGTTTGATGTTGCCCTTGGGATGCCAACACGGCTTGGGTAAAGATTTGCATTGATTGATGAGTTGTTGACACTCTAATAGAGAAGATATGTCAACCACTACAGGAAGGTTCATAACATGTCTTATCCCAGGGGTATCTTGATTTTCAGTCATTAATAGCGATTACGAATGTCAAAAAACAATTCAGAAAAAATGGTTAATAGTTTTTTAATCATTTTCCATAGACAACATCAATTGATGATGTTCCAATAATCCAATATACTCAGGAATAAGGTTTTTTTTAGTTTTTGAATATTGAGTAATTACATGTCCACTTTAATATTCCCTTCTTTAGATTTCATGAAATTGATGGTTGGTGATAAAAAGCCTAACACCTGTAAAATAATCCTTTTTAGTGGGATGTAGAAACCCTCCGATGATAAATTTAGTGACTTTTTAATAAGAAATTGCAATAAATGAGAGAATGAGATTTTAATTATAGGAACAAAAGTGTTTGTTCTTAATTGTGTACGGTAAATGCTCTGAAAATAAGAGTATGAATATTTTAAAGAATAGGAAAAGTGAGTGTATTCTTTACCTAGGTGATCCAGAGGGTATATATAGCCTATGAACATTATCATGTTGCTTGAATGTAGGGGTGGAACACCATCTTCTTTTCCATCTTCTCTTCACAGTGTTAATGAGGGATAAATATCTCTTATATAATATTAATATTGATAGAAATATAGTAGACCATCAGGAAACTTTTATGCACCTAGGAATATAGATAGATGATCATTCTTTACTTTTAACATTTATGTTAAAAAACATAGGAATGAGCAAACAAATCCTCGTGACCCATCATGAGACCTAAAAAAATTATCAACTATATATGTATTTTGGTTTAGGATGATTCCAAACTCAAGGGTAATGTGCCAGACCCACATGCATTTGGCCTCAGCGCGTAGCTGAACCAAAGATTTTGGATTTGGTACCTTGCCAGACTCGTATGCACTTGGGCTCAGCGCAAGTTGAATCCAAGGGTGTTGGGTCTGGCATCTTGTCAAACCTACATTTACTTGGATAAATAC
>Ga0325414_1006307_pt1 | contig 12559 bp, 9 predicted proteins | sample PopdelMetagenome_8_FD_206183 | JGI IMG/M metagenome (GOLD analysis project Ga0325414, IMG submission 206183) | Populus deltoides microbial communities from Bellville, Georgia, United States - Leaf-PdKOR-R3 | ecosystem: Host-associated > Plants > Phyllosphere > Phylloplane/Leaf | place: USA... | reverse complement strand
CTCTTGGTTTCTCTTCTCCATGACCATCAAACTGGTTTTGTTAAGAGTAATTTTCAGATTAAATTTATACTACTTCATGAAGGCGGCTACCAGATCCTACCACTTATTGATTTTGGCATTATCTAGTTTCATATACCAACTCTAGGCAGATCATATGAGACTATCCTAAAAAAAATAGATTAAAATTTTGTCATTGTAGATAACTTTGGTCATCTTGTTGCAGTATGACCGGAGATGGGTATTTGGGCATTCTAGTCAGGTATACTTGATGAAATCCGACACTCGAAACTCATTTGGCACCACAAAGTTTGGTACCAAACGAACTCCAGCTACTTGTATAAGGCCAGACAAATCATTTCATTAAACTACTCTTAATCGCTCTTCTAGAGCAAACTTATTTATCATAGTTCATGGGACCACCAAATTTATCATTAAAGGGCCTTTCAAGTATCAAATCTATAGTAACTAGAGTTTGAGCTGGCTAGACAGGGGCAATAGGTATAAAATGTTGCTTCATTGTTAAATCTATCCCTAAGTTCTGAGATGTATCAGGGACATGAGCTGATGATATTTTTATAGGAGAATGTGCAGACGTTTCCACTTTTAAAACTCAGCTCTTGTTTGAGCAGATTTGTGAGTCTAGCCACTTTATTTTTGATGTTCTCAATTGCCTTTTGATAACGAGCCTATATATGAGCTTTTTCTTTGCTTTTCATCTTTCCCTCAATTAGGTATAATAAACCTTCAATGGGGGACCTACGTTGAACTTGTGAACATGCATGCTAAATATATGAGCAGGTATTCAATATGATGAGCTCTCCCTTCAAGGGGTCGTACGCATTTATAACTCTTACATGATGAACATGAATTTTGATTTTGGCCTAAATTTTATAACTAAAATTTCCCAAGTGATGACTACCGTGTCACTCGTAAGTCTTGAACTCAAGATGCTACATGAAGGGCTTGCCTTGATTAAACACGTGTAGGGAGCATACACCATAAAGACATGTTCTAATTCTTCTATGTGAGACAAGGGGTAAGTTTACTACTTGATCTCTAAAAGGGTCTTAGAAATGAGAATATGCAGACATTTCCACTTTTGAAACTCAGTGCTTGTTTGAGCAGATTTGTGAGTCTAGCATTTCATCTTTGATGCTCTCAATTGCCTTTTGATATCGAGCCTATATCTGAGCTTTTTCTTTATTTTTCATCTTTCCCTTAGTTAGGTATAATAAACCTTCGATGGGGGACCTACGTTGAACCTGTGAACATGCATGCTAAATGTATGAGCATGCATTTAATATGATGAGCTCTCCCTTCAAGAGGTCACACACATTTATAACTCTTGCATGATGAACATGAATTTTAATTTTTGCCTAAATTTTACAACTAAAATTTCTCTAGTGATGACCATTGTGTCACTCGTAAGTCTTGAACTTAAGATGCCACATGAGGGGCTTGCCTTGATTAAACACGTGTAGGGAGCATACACCATAAATACAGGTTCTAATTCTTCTATGTGAGACAGGGGGGTAGGTTTACTACTTGATCTCTAAAAGGGTCTTAAATATACCTAGTGACGACCTTTGTAAAGACAATATAGGGGCGTTGAGAGGAATGGTTAAGACACATATGCCCACCTTTACCAAGCAAGCACTCAGATATGAATTGAATGTTTTACACATCTAAACCCTGACCAATAGTTATAGGGCAGATCATTAATCCCACATTTAACCTAGAAGTTTATGCTTGTTTTTAAAAAATTAAAACAGGTAATGCATAAGGTATTAGTCCATATCCAATATATAAAAGCATGTGCCATATGTACAAAAGAATGCATATTGATAATAAAAAAAATGATGAACAAAAAACAAAAAAATTTAAAGCATAAAAAAGAAAAAAGGTACACACTAATAAAAAAAAAACACAACAACCAGACAAACAAACAAATCTTAATCCACGAGTTTCATAGTGGAGTCGTCATTCTGTTGCACGTATACAACTTTGTAATGATCATCCTCCCAGATAGGATCTTTGATGGTGATGTGGGTTAAAAGAATAAGAAATTCTTGTCTTTTATTAACAAAAAAAGAATGGGAGTCGCCACCTAATATTTCAGTTACTATAAACCTTAACTGATCTAATATAAACTAAGGCATTGTTGTGTTTTCTAACCGTTGGTCTATTTAGGATTTGAGTGAAGTCATTCTCAATAAGAAGGTCCTTATCTAATCAGGTATAAACCTAATAACATAAAAATAAAATAAAATGATATGTCTTTTTATTTAATATTAGGAATACATCTTACATCTAAGTTTATAATCTCATATATTAAAAGAAATGTATGTCACGTCTAACAGATAATTATAAACTAATTATGATATCCTTTAACTAATTCTTTTATTTTTTCAAAGTATGATAAAAAAATTACTTTTTTTATAAAAAATAAAATATGCATGAAAAAATTTAGACTTTAGCCATATGCAAGAATTGTTTTTAGTTCTTATTATTATTTTATTATTTTTTAGGTTTTGCTCGGCAAAAACCAAATTTTCATTGTAATAAAACTACCAAATCAAGCTTAAGAAAATCTTTTGCCAAGCATGTCCTTAAGCAAAAACAATTGCAAGCTAAACAAGATCTTAACCCTTGAACCTAATTTTGACCCGACCAAGTTGACATGACTAAGTTGACTCAAAAGTTTTTGTTGAACCATAAACCGAACAAAAAATTTCAGTTTTATCTAAAAACAATCTAAAAACAAAACCAAAGATAAAAAATAGATTGGACACCAAAAAACACACAAAAACTCAAAAATTCTTGAGCAGAAAGAATAAAAAAAAGATAATGAAGAACACGAAGAACACCGAAACCCATCCCAGTAACGTGAAACCTAAATTAGACTAGATATGGTTAAAACAAAGATATATACATGTTGGAAATCATGCAAGGATCAATAATTTAACATCCACCCACTTCGATTATCACTTAATTATCACAGTTTTGTCAAAATGAATTTCAGTTCAAAACTGAAATTCTAGGATCAAATGCCATTAAAAACTTATTATTAATGCAAATAAACTCTAGATTATTTATTAATTAATCATAACAAAGGGTCCTGAGCAAAGAAATAGATTTAAATTGATCCAAACCAAGGAGCTAAGATAATGTTTATTTCAATAACACGAAGAACATTACCTAGAAACCCAGTCACAAATCCAACAAAAAGCAGTCACTGTCAAGCCTAAAAAATGACATTTGTAGCTTCTAAAATGTGCATTATTTAACCAAATATGTAACACTATCATACATAAACATGTTTGAATCTAAAAAATAAACAAATAACATCAAAATATCAAAATCATGCATGAGGTAACAACATTGCTTAAACAAGAAGAACATCATTGCTTAAACATGCATATATATCACTTGTTAAGCAACAATACACACACACACAACATCAAAAACATCAGAAACAACTTAAAAAAGAACACATTAAATAAAGATCACAACAACAAAGAGGTGAATACAATATCACTTGTTAAGCATTCCAAGTTGCTTTTCCATGCCTATAAATATAAATATAAAACAAAAAAATAATAATATAAAAACACCTCAAGCAATTCTATGGTAAGTGTTGTAAACCCTCGATAAGAACCCATGTAGGAGCTTTTGTGTATGAATACATGAAAAGAAGGTCAGTTCTTGCACAATAGTGTTTTAGTCATGACTAACTGAGTTGTAACTCAACATTCATTCCTTTGAAGTTGTCAATTCGATCAGTCAAAACTGTCAAAATAGAGGTTAGTTTACTGAATGATGTGTCACTCATATACTTTTTATTAAGTTTGAATGAAGCGCCATTTAGGGTTTTTAATTTGAAATTGATAAATTTCAATTTCGTCTATGTTTTTTCAATTTCTTTTAATTGCACTTATAATTACCTCAAAACTTTTAATTTCATACAATTTCATCCCTTGTAAATTTAATTGTTAGACCTAAAGTTGATCGCTTTTTTTTTAGTCCTAGGTTCTCAATCTTAAATATTAACCCTCAATTGACCAACAAACTTATAATTTCATCAATTTAGCCCCTAATTTGATCACTTTTAGCTGTTACATTTTTGTGCCTTTTATAGTTTTGTCATTGGTTTTGGATTTCTTCAATCAAGTCTCTAATTGCCCATCAAACTTCAATATTTATGCAATTAAGCTCCTGATTTGACCAAATTAACTCTTAAAAATTTCAATTCAACCCCAGACTTTAATTTCTTCAAATTAAAGCCTGAATTTACTTTAAAAATAAATGTTTATTGCAATTAAACCCTTAATACATTCAATTAAACCTTGAAAAATTCCAATTGAGTCCTTAAACATTGGATTTTCTTTGCCAAAATGGCCTTTACCAGTCGAAAATATACTGTCAAATTTTCCAATCTTGTATATTTTGATTTTTCTCAACCAGTTTTCAATAATTTCCTTGGTTTTCTGGTATATTGTTTTCACTAATATATTTTTTTATATCTTCTTCCAAAATCTTTTCAATTTTTTTTGCTTTCTTTCTTTTCTGATTTTTTTTTTGTTTAGGTGAGGCTCCAAAATGGGTAACAACAATTGTAATAAACCTCCTATAGTTTACTAGTTTTTTCCCTTCTTTCTTTTTTCAAATGTTGCACTTTAAATCCTCAATCACTCAAAAATTCTAAATTGTATAAAATAACTAAATTACCCTTATATAACAACATTAAAATTAAGATCAAACACCCTAACCTTATAATATCAAGAAGCAAACCCATATCTTAAAACCACAAATTTCAAGAAACCCTTATCATTAATTGATCTAGTTTTGATATTTTTTTTAATTGATTTTTAAATCTATTTTCTCTTTTTGTACTTGTTTTGTTTGTTTTTAATTTTTACAAGTGGGTTTGCTAAATTTTGTGTAAGGTTTTCAGGTTAATAAGAAGAAGACTTTTGTTTTAATAAAGAGAGAAAACAAGAAGATGGTGAATGTAGCTTTAGGCTTGGGGTGATGGATGGTAAACAAACCCAAAGCAAACACCCTAAACAACATGGTGTCGCTTAGATGATGGTGGTGTGATAGTTATGGTTTTGGGCATATATGATGATTTGGTTTGTGTTGTGGTGGCAAAAAGATATGAATGTGAGCGGTTCTTAATTTGAATTAGGGAGTTCGCGCTCAAGATGAGGTGATGTAATATTTATAGACGTGGGTTAGAAGTGGGTTGTTTTGGTTATAATATTTATGAAAAATTTATAATATTTAATATAAGATCTTTTTAGTTATTAATTGAAATATAATAATAACTTTGTAAATAATATATATATATATTAATTTTTTTTAGTAAGGAAATAAAGTGTCATGAACTTATAAATTCTAGGTTATAAAGTATATATTTTTATTTTTAAATAAAATATGAAGTAAAAATAAATAAATAAATAAATAAATAAAATACAGTAGATTTTTATAATTATCTCAAAACTTTGTATATCAAGCCAACATGCGCTTGAATAGCTATTCTCTAATTAGAATGGTGGATCCTATGTTAAATATCAATATTAATTTGATTAACATATTATATGGTCTAGCATCAGTATGTCCTAATATAACTTATATTTTTATTATCATCATCATTGATTGACAATATCAAAATCATATAAATATTGACAAATAAATTCATAAATATAGATCTTTGAAGTTTAATAACAATTAATTATAATAAAACCCATTTGTTTGCTAAAGGTTAGCACATCAATACTCGAGTTCGATCATTCTATCTTATTATAGAATACTAATTGTTCAAAAAACAAAAAAGTCTCACTTGCACATAAAACCAATCATACATTTATTTTACATCCATTAACTCAAAGATGATCCTCAATTTGTGAATGAAAAAATAGTTACACTGGTAGATTAACCATTAGGGTTGGTATTAGATAGGGTCGGGAAGCATTTTTTTTTATGTAATGCATTTTCCCTTTAAAGGTAAATTTAAAACTATAGAATGGTAAATTTGAATTTCCCCTTAACGTTTACTTGATTTTGTAATTTCACGTAAAACTTTTAATTTGTTTCAATCAAACACTGTAGCTTTCATATTTGTTCCACTCTTTGTTTCTGTCAAAAACAAAAACAAAATTGGTGTATAAATTTTAATTTTATCAAAAAACATTAATGAAATATCTGTTAAGATTTAAATGTTTTACTTAATGTTTATTGGAAGTCTAGTCATTGGTAGACCGAGTCTTTAGGAATTTGTTATTTGATTTAATGGCTAAGAAAGTGTCTTGTTTGTGATGCTATTTTATAGGAGTTGTGGTGAGTGTGTTCTGATGTAAAGCCTATTTATAGGCCTTTCTTTCTAATTTTTCATTGTTAAGAACAAAGCTTTCTCTTTCAACACATCTCTTTTGTTATTTTTCTTTACTGAGTAACAGTGGTATTAGAGCCAGATTATTGAGAAAAAAACAAGAGAGAAAAAGTTTCTAAATAGTGAGTCTCCAAAATAGCAGTAGCTTTTTCTCCTCCTTATATTTATCTTTTTGCAGGAAACAATGGCCTCATAATCAAATTTTATACAAGCAGCGATCCCATGTTTTGATGGTCACTATGACCATTGGAGTATGCTAATGGAGAACTTCCTTCGGTCAAAAGAATATTGGCTGATTGTTGCACCTGGAATTGAAGAACCAGCAACAACTGGAATCTTGACAGATGCCCAGATAATTGATTGTCCCATCTTGAAAACAATTCTTAGCAAAGAAACTTCCAAGAATATATAGGATTCCATGAAAAAAAAATATCAAGGCTTTACTAAAGTAAAACGTGCACATCTTTGAGCCTTGAGACGAGATTTTGAGACCCTACAAATGAAGGTTGGAGAATCTATCACCAACTATTATGCCAAGATTATGGAGATAAGCAACAAAATGGGATTTCATGATGAAAAGATGGATGATGGTGTCATTGTTGAAAAGATATTGTGTTCTTTAGCACTAAATTGTGATTATATTGTATGTTCAATTGAAGAATCAAAAGATATAGATGCATTATCTCTTGATGAACTGCAGAGCTCTTTGCTAGTCCATGAACAAAAGATGAACCAAACTTCAAATACAGATGAGCAGGCTTTAAAGGCCTTTACCTTTACCCAGTTCTCAAATTCTAGAGGAAGGGGTAGAGGTTGAGGTAAAGAAAAGAGAGGTAGAGGCAATACAGATTGCAGCAGATAATATTTTAAGGCTGCTGATGATCAATGTCAAGGTAGAAACAAAGGACGAGTTCAACACTTTGACAAATCCAAGGTAGAGTGTTTTAGATGTCATAATTTTGGACATTATCATTTTGAATGTTATGCTAGGCTACCTATTGACAAAGCAAAGGGAGAGAAATCACATTTTACCGAAAAGAAGAAGAAGTGGAAACTTTGTTGATGGCTATTGAAGCTAATTAGGAGCCAAACTCTAATGTTTGGTATGTGGATAGGGTTGCAGTAATCACATGTGTGGATATAAGTCTTCTTTTTTTTATTTAGATGAAGATTTTCATTCTATAGTAAGTTTTGATGATTGTTCCACTGTGAATGCAATGGGAAAAGATGATATTGAGATAAGAACAAAGAATGGTGTTGTAGAAACAATTTATGACGTCCTTTATGTTCCTGACTTGAAAAGTAATTTATTGAGTGCTGGTTAATTGCTTAAAAATGGTTATGTGATAGCTATTCAAAATGGTGTTTACGAGATATATGATCTTCAAAAGGACCAATTGTTGTTGTTCAGATGAGTTCAAACAAGTTGTTTCCATTAAAGATAATAACATCTCAACCTTGTTTAATAGCTGAAATAAAAGACCCTTCATGGATTTGGCATTTTCGGTATGACCACTTGAATTTTGATGGATTAAAGACTCTTCAGTAGAAACATATGGTGACAGATCTCCCTAAAATTCACTTTCCTTTTCAAATTTGTGAAGAATGTGTTGTTAGTAAATAACATCGTTCTCAATTCCCTCAAGGAAAGTTATGGAGAGCAAAACATGTCTCAGAGCTGGTAAATTATGACATTTATGGACCGATAAATTCATCTTCTAATGGAGGTAAAAAATATTTAATTACCTTCATTGATGATTTTACTTGAAAAACTTGGGTTTATTTTTTACAGCAAAAGTCAGAAGCTCTTTATGTATTTAAAAGCTTTAAGGCTCATGTGGAGAATGAAACAAGAAAGACTATTAAGACCCTTCGAACAGATCATAATGGAGAATATTGTTTAACCGAATTTGAAGTTTTTTTGTGCAGATCATGACATTCAATGAGAACTCATAGCTGTTTAAACACCACAACAGAATGGTGTATCAGAGAGAAAAAATAGAACCATCCTCAACATGGTGAGAAGTTTGCTAGTAAGAGGAAACATTCCAAAGAAGTTTTAGCTAGAGGTAGTCAATTAAAGCATCCATGTGTTAAACAGAAGTCCTATTTTTTTTTGTTCAGAACATGAAACCTGAGGAAGCTTGGAGTGGGAGGAAACCAGTTGTAGATCACTTTAAAATTTTTGGTTGCATAGCTTATGCATATATCCCGAATGCGAAAAGAAAGAAGCTTGATGATAAGGGTGAAAAATATGTCTTTCTTGGCATAAATGAAGGTTCCAAGGCTTATAAATTATTCAATCCACTCATAAAGAAGATTGTGACCAGCCGAGATATAGTCTTTGATGAGGAAAACACTTGGGATTGAAATAGGCAGCAGCCTACACAAGTTGTTTTTGACAATGATTATGAAAGTGAGCCAACTCTAGTAGTTATTATGCCTAACAATTCATTAGAAGCAACCCCAACAGCTGCTGAAATTTTTCCAATAGCAGCAATTGTTGCAGCAGCTCAATCTCTTCCTACCCCAACAACTATTGACATTTTGCCAACAGCAGCAGAAGCTACTATTGCAACAGCTCGATCTTTTCCTCGTATTCAAAAAAGGCTTATATGGATGAAAGACTATAAGGTAACTGGAATTGAAGATCCAATCTCTCATTTTAATTCTCTTTTTTTTTCCAGATTGTGATCCTACAACCTTTGAAAGTGCTGTCAAAGAAGAAAAATGAAGAAAGGTAATAGATGATGAAATTGATGCCATAGAAAGAAATGACACTTGGGAGCTAACTAATCTTCCGAAAAGGCACAAAACCATTGGTGTAAAGTGGGTTTTCAAAACATAACTAACAAAAAATGGTGAAATTGATAAGTATAAGGCATGTTTGGTAGTTATGGGATATATGCAAGAATATGGGATTTAGTATACAGAATTTTTTGCTCCCGTTGCAAGACATGATACAATCAGATTGGTGATTGCATTAGCAGCGCAGAACTTGTGGTGTATTTTCCAATTGGATGTCAAATCAGCATTCTTGCATGGACACTTGGAAGAACAGGTATTTGTAGAACAACCTTTTGGTTTAAGATTGGAAATGAGCATAAAGTTTATAGATTAAAGAAAGCTCTTTATAGATTAAAACAAGCTCAACAAGCTTGTTTTTTTTGAAAGAAAGCTTTCACAAATATCTATATGAGCACACACTATTTGTTAAAATTAGAGATAAGGGGAAACTGCATATTGTTTGCTTATATGTAGATGATCTTATATTTACTGGAAATGATGTAGTTATATTTATGGAATTCAAAAAATCTATGATGATTGAATTTGAAATGTCTGACCTTGGTATGATGCATTACTTTCTTGGCATAGAAGTAATGCAATCTGCTAATAGGATCTTTATTTCTCAAAAGAAGTATGTGCAAGATATTTTGGACAGGTTTTAGATGAAGGATTGCAATCCTGTTAGCACTCTAACTAAATTTGGCTTGAAGCTAAACAAAGATCATAAAGGGAAGAAGGTGGACAACACATTTTACAAGCAAATTGTTGGCAGTTTGATGTATTTAACTACAACAAGACCAGACATAATGTATTATGTGAGCTTAATCAGTAGGTATATGGAGAATCCAACATAAATGCATTTGTTAGCAGCCAAAAGGATCCTTCGTTACTTGTAAGGAACTAAAGATTTTGGGATGTTCTATAAGAAGGGTGAAAAGTTAGAGCTGTTTGGGTTTACTGATAGTGATTATGCAAAAGATCAAGATGATAGAAGGAGCACTTTGGGTTATGTTTTTATGTTGGGCACATGTGTTGTTTTATGGTCTTTAAGAAGTAACAAATTGTCACCTTATCAACTACAGAAGCTGAATTTATTGTTGCCACAACTTGTGCTTGTCAAGCTATCTAGTTAAGAAGAATTCTTGAAGAACTACAGTTCCAGCAAATTAAGGCTACTATAGTTTTTTGTGATAACAACTCGACGATTAAACTCTTCAAGAATTCAGTGCTACACGGAAGAAGCAAGCATATCGATGTGAAATATTATTTTTTAAGAGATCTCAACAATGATGGAACAATCAAACTTGTTTATTGTTGAAGTGAAGACCAAGTTGCAGATATACAGACCAAGCCTCTCAAATTTGCTACATTTGTGAAATTGCATGGTTTACTTGGAGTTTGTTCACGTTCTAAAGTGAACAAGAATTTTACAGAGGGTTGATTTTTCTTTTAAACTGATATCTGCAGATTTCAGTTTAAGGGAAGGTGTTAAGATTTAAATGTTTTATTTAATGTTTCTTGAAAGTTCTAGTCATTGGTAGACCGAGTATTTAGGAATTTGTTATTTGATTTAGAACTTGTTTGGTTATGTGACAGTGTCCACGTTTCTTGCGGTTTCATTTTGCAAGTTGTTTGGTTAATTAACAAACGCTTATTACTGTTCATGGGTCCCACGGTCTGTTGTGTTTGAAACGCAAGAAAAAAGGAAGCAGCTAGGAGCTGCTTCTTGCGTGGCAAAATGCTGAACCATGCTCTACTGTTCAGTGAATATTTTTTTTCTCTGAAAAAACCAGTGCAGTTAATTGATTTTACTCGCACTGTTCACGTGAACGTGAACAACAATTGTTTTTTGTTTTTTTTTTAAAATTAGTTTAAGGTGAATTAAATTTACTCGTACTGTAATTTCAATTTTATTCCTGATAATATTTTTCCTAATTTTATAGTTCTTATCGAATGAATTTTGTACGTAATGGAATTATAGATAGTTTTTTTGTTAAAGTAATTTTTTTTATATAAAGTATGATTTATTTCATGATGTAATAGCAATAGTTAAATCCTCAATATTTAAATTAAAAACCATCAATATTAATATATTTTTTTAAAATTATTTTATAACCTCAATTTCAAAAGCATTCTTAATCAAACACATTAAACTACTTTTTCTTCAACCTCAATTTCAACCACAGTTTTAACCAAACACCTATTTTTTCAAACCAACCTCAACTAAAAGTACTTTTTATAAAATAATTTTTTTTCAAACCACAACCATAATAGCTACCGCAATACCAAACACATTTTAGTGACTGAGAAAGTGTCTTGTTTGTGATGCTATTTTATAGGAGTTGTGGTGAGTATATTTTGATGTAAAGCCTATTTATAGACCATTCTTTCTTATTTTTCATTGTTAAGAACATAGATTTCTTTTTCAACACGTTTCTTTTGTTATTTTTTTTATTGAGTAACAATATCAATATAACTCAAAATAAGAGATTGAGCCAATTAAAATTGAAAAATTCATTAAAAAAACATTTTTATAGTAAAATAAATACAATACAAAATGAGTTTTTCTTTTTTAATTAACATTATCCATCAATTCTTTGATAATAAAAAAACAAGATTAAGCAAAAAAAAAAATATAAAGAAAAGAAAATTAACAACAACAGAAATCTGCTATGTAATCTTGAACCAAAATTGTAAAAAAATAATTGAATTCTTATATTATTGGAATGGTAGAACGAGGATAGGATAAATTCGATATCGACTAAAGTCAAATTCATTCAAATCTCTCTCTCTTTTTAACAGTAGTATTGATAAATAAAAATATGATATTGCGAAGTGAGAATTGTTGTTGGTAGGGTTAAAGTATTTTTTGAGAAACCAACCCTCTTAAGTTTTATTATATTTGTTTTACTAAAAAAATATATCTTTTCTAATTGTTTTTTTTTTTGTTAACTATAATTTCTTTATTTTAGAGTGATATTGAGATATTTCATAAAACAGGGATAATTTAAATTTACACATTATTTTATTACCATTAAAAAAAATGGACGGAGGGAGAATATGAGCATAAATGAAAGATGCATGTGTTGTGTTGATGTGAGCAATAATGAAAGATATTAGACTAATTGAAATAAAAGTTTTAGGTGAAATTGAGACAACACATAAATTCTGATGGAGGGATAAATTAAAATTTACCCAATAGAATTATATTATAAAACACAACTACTAGTGATATGAACTAATTAGTAAATCACTATGGATTAGTGGGGATTATATATACATCATTTGAGAAATTTTTTTTATTGTTTAGAAATCATGTATATAATGTAGAGTTACGTTTTTATTATTTTCTAAATCAACTTATATCATGTACTTGAAAAT
>Ga0325414_1006306_pt1 | contig 12560 bp, 11 predicted proteins | sample PopdelMetagenome_8_FD_206183 | JGI IMG/M metagenome (GOLD analysis project Ga0325414, IMG submission 206183) | Populus deltoides microbial communities from Bellville, Georgia, United States - Leaf-PdKOR-R3 | ecosystem: Host-associated > Plants > Phyllosphere > Phylloplane/Leaf | place: USA... | reverse complement strand
CTTCGCAACCAGCCTTGCTTTGAACCTCTTAATACTTCCATCTGGCATTTGCCAATGTTAAAGACCCATTTGCAGCTTTGCTTTGTTTTATATAAAGTCTGCCACATTTAGTGGAATAAGGGACATCAATCAAGTTATCTCATATGAGATTTTGTCTGAAGATTTTGTAGCAATTTTCTTTATGAATCAAATAAATCAAATCATGGTTCTGTTTGCAATAGCTGAACTGAATGGCTCTCCTAAGAAAATTGAAAGTAATCACATTATTAAAGTTTTTAAATGGGTTCTTTTTATATCATAAGATTGGAGTTATAAATTTCTTTTAATCTGTGTAATGAGTTTTTTTCTGCAGCATATTCCATTCACTCAAAAACTTGACAATTTTGGAATCTGGTTTGTATTTTGGATTAGCTAAATTTGGGTATAGAAAATTGAGGTTTGTAATTGGAAGAGAAGAACAGAAGGAATGTAAGCTGGCTTCAAATTCAGGCAGCTTTATCTGTATTATTAATGCAGGCGTAACTTGTGTGGGTTGACCAGGCAACCTAGACCCTTCACCGGGTCTGGCCTTGGGCCGGGTCTGATAATTGTGAGGATAACGATTAACCTATCCACATATGCCCCTAGGTATGTGATGGTAACAGCCTCATTGAACATAATTTTTTGTTTCCCTGGCAATACTACCAACCAACCTGGTTTTTCAGCTAGTGAGTCTATCTGTTTCTCTATGTTATTTCTGTTATAGCCTAATTGAGAAAAATAAAAAACATCCAGTTATAATCTGTGCTCGCTGATGTCCAATAAGTGTTGAAATTGGCTGTAATATATCAATTTCGTGATTTTATTAATTTTTTCTGTTTTGGATGTGTTGTAAGCTCTGATGTTATTGACCGTATCAGAGGCATTAAGTAGAATCTGCTGCAGCAAAAGGTTTTGACAGTACTATGTTGTCAAGATATGTAGCAACTGCGCAGGAATCTTTCCTATGCATTCAATATCTGTGCACTGTCTATTAGATGAATATGTTGCAAACAATTCTTTCTTTGGTCATATGCATACTTTAGTTCTGTGCCATCATTTTTCATTGCTTGAGGCAAGGCTGCGCATGTCAAATGAATTTTCTTTTTGCAGGACTTTGAGCACCATGTCAACATCACATCTCCCTGCAACTACAGATTCAATTGCTCAGGCTTTAGAAGCAAAAAACCCATCTGAAGCCATTTCTATCTACTACATCATACTAGAGAACCCATCTTCTTCTCCTGAATCCCTCAGGATTAAGGAACAGGCCATTACAAATCTTTCAGATCTTCTTAGACAGGAGAATCGGGCAGAGGAGCTTCGAAGCCTTCTGACCAAGTTGAGGCCCTTTTTTGCGTTGATTCCCAAGGCAAAAACTGCTAAAATTGTTCGTGGGATAATTGATACAGTAGCTAAAATACCAGGCACTTCTGATCTTCAGATTTCTCTGTGCAAAGAGATGGTGCTGTGGACCCGTGCTGAGAAGCGAACTTTTCTTCGGCAGCGAGTTGAAGCAAGACTCGCAGCCCTTTTGATGGAAAATAAAGAGTATTCAGAAGCATTAAACCTGCTTTCTGGTCTGATCAAGGAGGTGAGAAGATTGGATGACAAGCTTCTTCTTGTGGACATAGACTTGCTGGAGAGTAAGCTCCACTTTTCTCTTAGAAACCTCCCTAAAGCCAAGGCTGCACTCACGGCAGCAAGAACAGCAGCCAACGCAATTTATGTGCCTCCAGCCCAACAGGGTACTATAGATTTGCAGAGTGGGATCCTTCACGCAGAAGAAAAGGATTACAAAACTGCTTACAGCTACTTCTTTGAAGCATTTGAAGCTTTCAATGCACTTGAAGATCCCCGAGCAGTATTTAGCCTCAAGTATATGTTGTTGTGCAAAATAATGGTGAGCCAAGCTGATGATGTTGCGGGAATAATATCATCCAAAGCAGGACTTCAGTATGTGGGGCCTGAGCTGGATGCAATGAAAGCTGTTGCTGATGCTCATGCAAAACGCTCCTTGAAGCTCTTTGAGACTGCACTGCGGGATTTTAAGGCCCAGCTAGAAGAAGACCCAATTGTTCATAGGCATCTGTCATCCCTATATGATACTTTATTAGAGCAGAACCTCTGCAGGTTGATTGAGCCATTCTCAAGGGTTGAGATTGCTCACATCGCTGACCTGATTGAACTGCCCATAGATCACGTGGAGAAGAAACTATCCCAGATGATTCTGGATAAGAAATTTGCTGGGACTTTGGACCAAGGTGCTGGATGCCTCGTCATTTTTGAGGATCTTAAAACAGATGCAATCTACCCAGCAACGTTGGAGACCATTTCCAATATTGGCAAGGTAGTTGATAGCCTCTACGTGAGGTCTGCCAAGATTATGGCCTAGGGTTGTAGATGTAGGAGGTGGTTCTGCTTGCTCCTTCACTTCTGAAAAGCTTTCTGTGTTTTGTTGCTGACATGCATTTATCATTTCTTCAATTGATTTAGCCTCTGATGTTTTGTGTATCGAGTACATCGATATCCACCAAGTTGGAGAACTGATTATTATTATTATTATTATTATTATTATTATGTTTTCTTACCGTGCTATGAACTGAGTAATGTTGTTCGAAGTTGAAATGTAGGAAGGGGTAATTTCTTTACCAGCAGAAAGTTAATTACTGGGGAATGGAGGTATGATCACACCATTAGTTTAGAGATAAAAGGAGCTTTCGCTCGAACAAGCAAAACCACTTCGTAGCTGTACTGTATTTGCTAATCAACATGGTCTCCCATTCCCAACAAGGAGGGAATGGACACGTGTCCATCTCTATGACGAAATTGATTGTTTTGAGGTGTCGGAAAGTGAGGTGAAATGGCTCCCCTCACTTGACTCTGATTGCGTACACCTGTGTGATAATATGAAGAAAGTGATGGGACTCTCTGATATTCAAGTGATATAACAAAAATGGAGAGCTTAAATGTAAATTATAATTCATCAAATCCCATGTGTAATATTTTTTTTTTAATTACCCGGCACTATCCTTATTTAGGGTGATTGTAGAGAAATCTATCACTTTTGTACCGCGAATTAAATATTTCATAAATCCACTGTTATTCACAAAATAAATATTGTAATCTAATTAAAAAATATATTTAAGTGTTACTAAATTTTTTATATAAAATAAATTATGTGAAAATTAATTTGAGATGATTAAGTCAGTTTAACATGTTCAAGATAAATATTTAAGATAAAATCATTTTTAATAAACATTGAAATAATAATATATATTAACCTAACTTGTCGATTCGTGTACTAAGTCATGAGATCATGATAGTCTTGTATAAAGTCAATTAAAATAAATTACAAAACTTAACTTTCAATAAATTCATGTTGAATGATGAAACTGAAAACAAAATTAAAACAATAATTTAAAAAATAACCTGAAATAACCCGAGTCAACCTGAGTTAATTTATCAAACTCGTGATTTCGATCATGAGACCGGGATAGTACAATAAAAAAAATTAAAATAAATTATAAAGTGTTCTCAATTAATCTAGCGTTTAAATGTGAAGTTGAAAAAAAATCAAATATAAAAAATATAAAAAATGATTTAAATTAACTAAAGTTAATCCGTTAAACTCATGACTCGGGTCATGAAATAAGGATAACGTAATATAAAATAAACTAAAATAAATCACAAAGACTAATTTATAATAAGCTTAATATTAAATGATAAAATAAAAAAATAAAATAAATTAATTAAATTAATCTCTTAAACTTATAATGTAAATTATGAAAAAAATTATAAAATTTAATTATTTGAAAGATGGAATTAAAATTAAAAAGAAAAATCAAAAGGAAGGAAAAAGAACCGGAATAATTAATAATGTAAGGCGAGGAGGGCAGCTCTTTTAGTTTTTCTTTTAATAAAACACAAAACCTCCCTCGCAAACGGCGCGTTTTGGTTTTCTAGTTCGTTTTTTTTTTTTTTTAAATATTAATCAGCAACCAACCATGGTCGAAGCTGATGGTATCTTATTCTTCACATGAGTCAATAGAGAAGCGTTAAATTGGACTGCGCGGCGTCTCTCTTCCATCTCTTAATTTGTGGCTAATCCGTCTTGCGGGCACCTACCTCTGCCCCACCAATTCTCAATTCAGATTATCAGCGAGCAATTAATTACCTGTAAGTAACAGTAACTTTTTCATGATCTACACTTCTTACCTTTTTTTGTTTTTTATTGTCGATAAGGAAATTGAATTTGGCATTTTAATCCAGTTAGGTCACTTTTGCGATCCAAATCGGAGCAACTCTTCTGCAAAATCATGAGTGAAGTCTTCGAAGGATACGAGCGTCAGTACTGCGAGCTCTCTGCCAATCTCTCTCGAAAGTGCAACTCCACTTCTCTTCTTCCCGATGGAGGTACCTCCAGCGCCACCCCCCCCCCCCCCCCAATTCTTTTTAATTAACTATATAATAATTATCAATTAATTGGAGAACTGCAGTGGAAAAAAACGCAAAGGTCAATGAGATTAAATCTGGACTGGATGATTGTGATGTTCTGGTATGTTCTGCTTTGCGTTTTACTTTCAGTGGATTATTATTATGTGAATTTGAAGTTTTAAATTTTGGGGGTTTGGTTTGGGTAGATTCGGAAAATGGACCTCGAGGCGAGGAGTTTGCAGCCGAATGTGAAGGCTATGCTTCTGGCCAAGTTGAGGGAATATAAGTCTGATCTGAATAAGTTGAAGAGGGAATTTAAGAGGATAACTTCTGGCGATGTCAATCAGGCTTCCCGTGTAGAGTTGTTGGAAGCTGGGATGGCTGATGTGCATTCGGTATGCTTTTTTTCTGTCAACTACAATATTAACAGAGCTTGCCATTAGATTACTTGTTTATTTCTTGGTCTTCGACTGCATGTTGTAACTATAGATTTTTTAGTCTCTTTTATTGGTTTAGTCTTGTTGAACGGATGCATTGCTTTCTGTTCGGCAAGTGTTTTCTCAGACTTTGTTCTCTTGGCTGTGTGTAATGGAATAGATTTCAGCTCGTCCTGTGGTTCTAATTTTTATGTTTGCTATAGTTGAGGATGTATTGGTTATTGTTTACGCTGTGCGCTGCTGCTGTTTAGACTACTGAGCCAGTATTGTTTGATTGGTTGTGCGTAGTATCAGGAGTGCCTTTGCTTAGTGGTCTTCTGAAAATGAAAATTTGTCCTGTCTTCGTTTAGTGAATCGACTCTAAAACATGTTTGGATATAGATTAAAACACAAATGTAATTTGTGTCGGCCAATTCCTTATTTTCAGCCCAGGTATTTTATAGTATCACTTTATGTATTTTAAATGATTCCTCACCCTAGACATCTCTTTGTTATCACTAGAAGATGATTGCAGGGTTCCTTTGATATCTTACTACTCGAGCGATTACAAAATGCATCTGAGAAAGAATGTTCTATTAATTTGGTCAAATACTGGCACAGGTTTCTGCAGATCAAAGAGAAAGAATGACTATGTCCGTAGAGAGACTAAATCAGTCAGGTGATAGGATTAAGGAGAGCAGAAGAACCATGCTAGAGACAGAAGAGCTTGGTGTCTCAATTCTTGAAGATTTGCATCAACAGCGCCAGACTCTCCTACATGCTCATAACAAGGTATTGCATCTAATCTTTTTCTCCTTGAAATGGACAATATTTTTTGTGATACTGGTTGATGACCCATTGATCCAATGTGTTCACAAGTACAACAGAAGTAATGAGTTTGTTTAACGAATTCTGTGTTGTTTTTATTCCTTTCCAGCTCCATGGAGTGGATGATGCTATTGACAAGAGTAAGAAAGTCCTAACTTCTATGTTGAGAAGAATGACCAGAAACAAGTGGATCGTTGGCTCAGTAATTGCTGCTCTTGTCATGGCCATCATCTTTATAATCTTATTCAAGATTTCTCATCATTAATAAACACTTGAAATTGTTTAGGCATAAATTGTTGCAACTGCTGGTCTCCGGTGCCAGTTAAACTCTACTCTTATTTGTGCATGTTGTATACAGATTTATCAGTCGTGTACTGAGCATTATGCCATCACTATGTATATGAAAATCCTGTGTTGTCTACCCTTTCTTCTTCTACTACTATTATTTGTGAGTGTTGTATACAGATTTATCAGTCGTGTACTGAGCATATCACTATGTATATGAAAATAATCCTCCTCCGCCTTCTCCTCCTCTGGTGCGAATTCACAGTGCCAATAAATCTAACAGTTGATGTCGCGAGGAATTGGCTAGTTGCTTTAGTTTTTCTTAACTAATTAATGAATTGATGCCAAACTAAGTAATGCTCTGTGCCTGAATATGCCCATGCAATTAGGGATCTTGTTTCATGGAAAATCGTTTGTTTTTAAAAAATTTATATTTATTTGTTATTAGAAAAGTTGGTAAATAAAAAATACTTTTCAGTCAAGGAAAATTTAGCTTCTTTTCTATCAAAGTGTTTTTCTTTTATTTTGAATAGAAAATACTTTGTAGAAGTTGTGAAAAATTTAGAAATATCATGTTATTTGTTAATTATATCAAATTTGGTTCTCAAACTTTTAATCGCTATATATTTTGTTTTGAATATTTTTTTTTTCAATTTCATCCTTTAAAATTTGATTTTTATATCAACTTTGGTTTTTATTTTTATGATTATTATTTACTTTTCTCTTATTATTTTCTTAATTAAAATTTTTTATCTATCAGATTTGGTCCTTATTCTTTTGATTGTTATTTATTTTATTTGAAATAATTTATAAAATTATATTTTTTTAAATTTCATCATTTTCATCATTTTTATCTATTAGATTTGATCTCTATTATTTTAATTGTTATTTATTTTATTTGAGATAATTTATGGAATTAGATTTTTTTTTCAATTTTAATCTCATTCAACTTTTTAATTCGTAAGATTTATTTCTTATTATTTTAATAAATTTTTAAAAAATATTAATAATTTATTTTTCAACTTATTTTTCGTGACATAGTTAAATACTTGAAAGTGTTTTACAACTTATTTTACATGATATTACCAAATATAAGAAAATAATTTATTTTCCAAGAAAATCATTTTCTAAAAGGAAAATACTTTCCAGCAAACAAACGAGATTTTAATATTTTTTTTTGTTATTTTAATCATTTTAGAAATTATATATTATATTATTATGTTAGTGTATAAAAAGATTAATAAAAAATATTGAATCATTATATTTTATTTAATAACTAAAAAACTATTTTATTATTAATATCATAACTTTGCTGTTTATAACTATCTTCCTTTTCCTTTTCAATCCCGGACAAGCCCTTAAAAAGGAATTAAAACCATTATTTTTTCTTCTACTTTTTATCAGTTTCCCTTTTAATCTCTAGCAAGCCTAAAAATAATAATTGAAACCATCATTTTTTCTTCATTTTCCTTTTCAGTGGGATGGAAATAGCTGCAATATCATCTCATGGAGAACAATTTTATCTTGTTTAGGTTGTGCCATTGTAATAACTTCAACCCAAATATTCATGTTTTTTTCAAAACCATAAAAAAATCTCAAAGTGATTTCATGGGTTATTATTAACCCTAACAAATTAATTTCCACAGGTAAATTGAAAGAAGAATACAACAAAGGTTTTAATCGAGTTGAATGGGTTCTCTTTCACGTATGAAATTCCTTTCCGCTTCTCTCAAATGGGTTTATGTTAGTTTCCTTTCCTTAGACCCGCCGAGAATCTCAAGAAATAGTGGTCATGGGCTCTCGTTACTGGATCCACTGATGGCACTGGCAAAGGATTCGCTTACCAATTGGCTTGAAAGGGTCTCAATCTATTGCTGGGGTTTACATGGTTTGAACTTAGTTGTATGGACACGCTACTCAGATGTGTGGTGGTGAGTGGCTGATTAGTGAGGGAAAATAGGCGGAGTGGAACAATGGTGGCTGAAAGGCTGTCCTGCAGTGACTTGGGTGTTGTTTTGGTGGTGGCTGAGGTTGGGTGATTAACGAAGAAGGGGAAGATTGCATGGGAAAAAGGTGGGTTTCAGGTGGTGCTTTGATTTGTCATGGTCGTGATTTGAGATGGAGATGACTGGGTGACACTGCTAGTGAATCTTGCTTTTGCCCTCATAACTTGTATGATCAGTTCTAGTGTTTTTTTTTCTTCCCTGTACAGAGTGTTGTTTCTGCTATTTCATTCAAATAGCATGGCAACCTATAATCTTTTGGAGCCTGAGTTGAAGATCAAATATCTATTTGTATTTTTTATATTATTTTAATGTATCAATATTAAAAATATATATTTTAAAAAATAATTATTAACACAAATATTAAACGAGGTTGAAATTAGATTTGGAGTCAAGGAACATTGTTGTTTCATCGAGATTGAAGAAAGAAATTTTAAAATGTTATTTGTTAATAATTTTTATATACTATATTTTGATTTTTTTAAATTTAAATTTAAAAATTACATTAATTTAGAATATATAATTTTTTAAAGAATAGAAAAAAAATAGCAATAGATTAAACTATCCTATCGTTTATATCTATGTAGTTTGATTATATATTTTATAAAATTTATTTTTTTTAAAAAATAATTTTTAATGTTATTTAATTATTTTTATAAGTTGATATTAAAAATAAAATTTAAAAAATAAATAAAAATATTATTTTAATATATTAAAAAAATGAATCACTAAAATCACTAAGTGTAATTAACCAGAAAGAAAGAAATAAAGATAAGGCACAAATATGCCGCTCATCGTAGAACGTAGCGGATCAACTACATTTGTACAAATGCACAGTGGGCCATCAGAGTTGTCGGCCGTGTCTCCTCCTTCAAATCTTCAAAATGCTCGCGAAGGCTTTAACCACAGAAGCAAGGCCTATTGGGCTAACAGAGTTTTCGCCGCAGGTTGGAAACTTGGAATAGAAATCGAGTCGCGTCTACAACTATCATAAGATTCAACCACGTGGACAAACGAAATCTTCACACAGACGCCAAGCTTCCTGGACCCACCGCACCGAAAAAATATCACTGGAGAAAGAAAAGAGAGGAAAAATCAGATTCCCAAAGCGAACTTTCCTTGTTCCTTGTAAGGCTCGCCGTTTCAGTTACAGAGCCTGTCACGCCGAGAATTTCTGTTACTTTTCTCTCTTAATTCACCACGTGTTCCACCATATAACCGGACTCAAGAATAATCATTGGTCTACACTCATTTCCCTCTCTTTTCGTGTAACAATAACAGAGAGAGAGAGAGAGAGAGAGAGAGAGTGATCAAAGCTAGTAGCTAATAATCATGGATTCACTTACCTCAGTTTCTCCTTCTATGGTTCTCCCTCTCCCTCTACGGCGTCGTCGAGTCTTAAATTCATCATCTTTCTCCGCTAATAATCGCCGTCTTCCTCCTCTTCGGATTTCTTCTTTTTCCTCTGCATCGCACCCTCTCGATCTTTCTAGAAGAAGTAGTAGATCAAGGAGACGAGTCTCTTGTAGATTAGCGAGCGGTAGTGGAGATGGAGATGGAGATCGAGATGCAAAAGAAGAAGACAACAGCAACGATGATGGAAGTGAGGAAGTGGAGAGAGCGCTTCATTTAGACGGCACAATTCCAGGGACTTCAAATGAGTTTGTGAAGCAGGTTTCGTCTCGTGCTTATGATATGCGCAGACATCTTCAACAGAGTTTTGATAGTAGCAGTTATGATGGTAGTCACCTTACTAATTACCCCCTTCTTCTTACATTTCTTTTTATTTGCTGTGTAATTCTTGCTTTTTCCATATTCTGTCAACAAAATTGATTCTAGGTTGCCGAGATTTTTCCCGTGCCTTTTGCTTTCACTTCTGTTCTGGTGCATGTTAATGCGTCAATTTCGACTGCATGCATGTGTTCTTCATTAGTGTGTTTAAGTGTTTTAGACTCGAATTAAGCATTACATCACAACCTTTTGGATTCTGCTGCTCATATTCATTCCTCTGTTTTATTGAATCATAGATATTTTTTTTCTCGCGAGATATATGGTGTTTTTGTTCTTGTACAACAACGTGCCTAAATCCAAAACTAGTTGGGGTTTTGTTCTTGTGAAGTAAATAAATCGATAACTTTGACAAATTTGCAGGTATTTATGTGACCTTTTTCTTATTCATTTACATTGAATGAAGTCATGTATTTTCTACTTACCAAACTTGTGATCCGAGGGAGGTGCTTTGATCTCTCCTCCTTCCTTTTTTGTGGGAGAATTGTTTCTGCTTTGCTGGTGAATGACTCAAATCAATCTTGAGTAGTTGCCTACCTGTATACGAAAGAGTTGCAATTGAAAATAAATCCTCCAGGTTGTGGGACTGATTAATGATCATTCTTCTTTGACCTCGAGCCATGGTGTTTACGAGTTGATTGGTTCAGCAGCTTTTTGCAGTTATCTTTTTTATCACTTTACAAAAATGAAGAAAATTTGAAAAAAACTTCTGCCCAAACTTCTTAGTGGCTTAATCGATGCCATCAGCTTAATTAACGATGCTATCTGGTGATCTGCAGATCTAAACTGGAGTGTTAGCTTATATAATCAGCGTAATCAATAATTGTTCTTTTGAGATAGTATTTCTTTCACGTTCTTGAATTAGTAGAATAAGACAAGTGGTTATGTTTTATGGGCATTGACCATGAAATTGATGTTCAAGGTTTTCAATTTAAGAAAACATTTTCAACACATGCTGGTGCTGGACTTCACTACATATTTTTTAGCATTATTATTACATTTAAGATACACAGTGAAATTGGCATTCCCTGAAGCATGCTAGATTAATTGCCAATTTGTCTTCTTTCATTCTTAGCATTGCCTTGAGTATTATTAGTCTTTGTTCCTAGTACATAGTTCTTAGTGTTTGTAATTATTTTCTGTTTAAAAGTCTGACGCCCCCCTGTTGGACGTGTTTGAAAGTCAAATTATGTAGCATGTACTGGTGACAGATTTTTTACTAGTTAGTTCTGTAGGTATTCAACATCTTTTGTTGGATATTTTTTGCACTTGCAGAAAAGTACTGGTTTCATCAATGTCTGATATTCTTTGCTTTAATTTGGGTATTTCATGTATTCAGCTATATGGGATGCTCGTTGATGTCTGAACTCTGAAGGTTGTTTCGTGGATACATGTTACTTTTATCTTATGATTGAATATTTTAGAGGCATAAATCCCTCATTAAGAGTTGAACCCTTGACCTCCTGCTGTACAGAGGAGGTCACTACCAGTTGGACCAAAGGCTAGTTGGTAGTAAATCTGCAGTTGTATTGATGTCTGAAGTCTTTGTTTGCTTTTTCACCAAATTTCACCAAATCTCTTCCTTTTCATTCTTATTCAGTGCTGGATGCCAATCCATGGAGAGAAACCTCGAAGCCTGTGTATGTACTTACTCAAAGAGAAAACCAGTTGTGCACGATGAAAACTCGAAGAAATCGCAGGTTTAAGTTGTTTTGGTGCGTTGTATTCTTTTGAGTAACTATTAGTATTGTCAAAGCCCAAGCTCAGGTTTTGCTTTTGAACCAGTGAAGTTGAGAAGGAGCTTGGGCTACTGTTTTCCAAAGGAGGAAAGTGGAGGTCTGAAATAGGAAGTCAGACTAAACAGTCAAGAAGAGGAACAAAGTTCCAGATGCTTGTGGAGGATGTCAGGGAGGGAGTGCTTGTAAGTTTTAGTTTACTTGTTAAATTTTTTGCAAAACTAATAGAATGCTTGAGCAAGATTAGCACTTGGTATTGCCTGCATGCATTTCTTTTATAACTGCTAGGATCACTGAACATCTTAGGAGTCCAAACTCTATAGGTAACCGCATAAAAATGCCTATTGGTTTCTGTCATGAGGTATGTGATTTCTAATTATTCCTCACATGTCCATTTTTCATACTTTGAGTGTCCAGTCACAAGTTACAATAAATAGTATCTAGTCCTCACTTCTATCCCCCGAGATGCACTGGAAACTAGGATGCCTTGCATGCCACTTTGTGTGAATTGTCAAGGCAGGTCTCCCTTTTTTTTTTTTTTTATTTTATTAAGATCCCATTGAATCTCTGGTTGTTTGTCTAATATGCAAACTCTTCACTCTTGCTGCAGGTTTTTGAAGATGAAAATGAAGCTGTAAGATATTGTGATTTACTTCAGGGAGGAGGTAAAGGTTGTGAAGGTGTTGCAGAAATCGAAGCCTCGTCAGTAAGAGTTTTGAGCAAACTCTTAACCCACCAACTGTCGTTGCAACTTATTGAATGTAGATCTGTAATGATTTTCCCAACTTTTCCCGCAGGTGTTTGATCTATGTCAGAAAATGAGGGCCCTTGCTGTTCTATTCCGGCGGGGTAGGACACCACCTCTACCTCAAAGCCTTGAGCTTAACTTGAGGGCTCGTAAGCGGTCCCTTGAAGACCAAGAGGACTTGGTGTGAAGCTCAAGTGGTTTGGCGCGTGTGATTGGGATCTTATGTTAGGGAACCTGAAGATTGGAAGTAAATATTGTATTGCACATCAATGCCAGCAATTTATATACAGGAACATGGTTT
>Ga0325414_1006303_pt1 | contig 12563 bp, 5 predicted proteins | sample PopdelMetagenome_8_FD_206183 | JGI IMG/M metagenome (GOLD analysis project Ga0325414, IMG submission 206183) | Populus deltoides microbial communities from Bellville, Georgia, United States - Leaf-PdKOR-R3 | ecosystem: Host-associated > Plants > Phyllosphere > Phylloplane/Leaf | place: USA... | reverse complement strand
CAAAAAACCAGTCATTCCCTGGTTCCCAGCCAATGTTTTCCTCTCTTTCTTCTCTCTTCACCGTGTCTTCAGCCCCTAAAGACTCCACATAAACCTTTCTCCTTCACCAACAGATGGTGACTCAGCCTCCCTACAAGCCTAAATCCTCACCAACGGCACAACAGCCATCGCGAACTCCTCCCTCTCCCCTATGCAGATTTTCTTCTTCTTCTTCTTCTTCTCTTTCCTCTGCCACTGACCGCCAACTCTTCCATCGTTCCTCGCAGCGACGCCGCCTGAACCATAAGCTCAGCCTCCTAATCACGGTCGTGACCACTGCCTCTAGTAGTCTTCTCCTTCGCCCGTCTCCATCTTCTGTAACCATTTTGGTTACATGCAGAACATGAACTGTTCACGTTCTACAAATAATTCACTTATATGGTGGGTCGGACCTAATTTGGCCCACCCAAAAGGCTGGGCCTGGTCCAGCCCACCCCAAAAAGAAAAAAATATTTGTTGGGCCGAGATCGGCCCAACCCAATCATTCTTGGGCTGAGTTTGACCTAGTTAGCTGGTTTCCCCAACCCACATATTTATTATAACATTATATATTTAAAAAAACAAAAAAATCCAAAAAAATTCAAAAATAATTTTATTTTCTTAAATATTTTTCTACCAATTTTGCATAATATCGAGTTGTATTCGTATGCTGTAAGGTACAAATCCGGTATTAAAATACCTGGTTTCTTCCAAAACATTTTCTAAAAAAATTTCAAAAAATTCAAAAAAGTTCCAAAAAAAATCTTAAATAATTTAAATTAATTTCCCCTTTCAAAAAAAAAAATTGTTTTCATACATATAGCTAAATCCTAAAATGTTTTCCTAGCATATTTTCATTAAAAAAAATTATATCTTTTTCATGTTTTGAAAATCCAAGAAAAAATAGATATCATAACCAGTTTACGATAATTCATTAGGGTTTCACAAAAATATCAGAAACCTTTTTTCCAATCTGTTTTTAAGGTCCAAATGTAGACTTTAATATCTATGGAGTGTAAAATTACACGATAAAGTATACCCTCAGGTATTAAAGATACAAGGTGTAAATAAATGCGATGTTAAAATTTTGACTTTAGAACAGTTAAGACTTCATCTAATGAGGTAAAGACTCTCTCACGAAGGGAGATCTGCTTTAAACCTTTGAAAAGACCAACGAATAGAAACCTGACACAGAATAACAATCAAACAACAATGCAGCTTACCTTAGGTAGGGTGCACTGTGGATGATGTGTCTTCCCCTTGCACAACCAGTCCCTTACCTAGACTCTCGCAGACCATAGGTTCCTAGTAAACCATAATACTAGGTGGTGACTCTTGAATATTAATCATAATTTTATGATTAAACCTAAAACCTTTTCATTTCCCAATACCACAATACCTCATCAAGAGGCACGATAAAAAGCATCTGTCGTCGCCAACAATATTAATTATTTTATTTGAATAATGCCAATACTTGTAAATGTTGTCAAGTATTCATGGTGTTAACTTATATCAACAGCAAATTGAGATCTTTTCATAGCACATGTGTTGATTATTTCTATAATAGGCTATGAAAGAATCAAGTATTTGTTGTGACAAGGATTGTACACCACAATTCTAGACTCACCGCTTAACAAGTAGGGTATTAAAATTGACTAAAATAACAATTATAAAACATGTTAATATCAAACTTTCTTGAATATAAATTTTAAAGTTCATGTTAAGTTTGAACTATATTTATTCTTCATCAAAATAAACAAAAAAATGCAGAGAGGTTGCTAGGTTTTCTTTGGAAGTGATCTGTGAAAGCTTGTCGGCATCATCTCTAAGCACTGCAACAAGCTTGGAAAGCTAGTGACCCTGCAACAAAGGAACAATGAAAATGTGAGGAAGAGTTACGAAATGCATCTAATGAAACAAATGATTAATATATGGAAAAATCCCTGCAAGCAAGGCGCTATAAAATCGCAAGGAGGGAAAAGCAAACATTGAAAGCAAAGAGTGACACTAAATAGGCAATGCTTTTGCAAATGGAAAAACATCTCCCTTCTACAATTCTTTTAAATGGCAGGCTCCTTATAATCATATTATCTTGAATTTACGTATTTGAAACATTTCCTCACCAATTTCCAAGAAGAAAAAACATATATTCATTGACTTGAAATGAAAATAACAACTACAAGCAAGAGGTTATAAGGTAGCAAAACCAACCAAAAGTTCCTAAACATTCAAGTCTAGCCATGTAATCTCTCATAGAATAATTAAAACAAAGCAAAAAAAAATAATGACGTGTTATTTTTACTAACAAAATTACCGACGGAATAAATTTCATTAGTAAATCGTTGGTAAATTGTGTTCACTGTTCATCATGTCAATTACAAAGGGAATCACCAACGAAAAATTCTGTCGGTATTTTCCAAAGAGCTCTAGAACTGTTCACTTCTCAATTGCACTGTTAATTATTGTTCTTTACAGATAAAATCACCGACAGATTGAAAAGTCGTCAGTGTTATTTGATGATTTTCTGAAAAATTTAGATTAAATTAAAAATTAAAATTAAATATTACAGACGGAATCACCGACGGATTGAAAAGTCGTCGGTGATATTTGGCGGTTTCTGAAAATTTTTGATTAAATTAAAATTTTAAATTAAATATTCCAGACGGAATCACTGATGGAATGATTAAAAATATTAATATTTAATTATTCATCGGTAAAACTGTCGGTAAAACGCCCAAATAAAAAGCCTAGAATCCCTAATTTCACAACAGATCCGTCTCCTTTCTTCTTCTTCTTCTTCTTCCCCATATGTAAAAAACATCAAAATTCATTTCTTTCACTTCTTTCCTCTCCTCAACCTCTTCTCTTCTTCTCTATGCTCAGGTATGTCTTCTTCTCCTTTCTTCTTTTTTATTCTCAGTTTTTTTTAATTAGTATACTTTACGATTTTTTTTTCTCTTCTTAGCTTCACTTGCAACTATATTAAGGTAATATTTTTTCCTTTTTCTTCTTTTTTCATGTTTTTTTCACTATATTTGTTTTTTATTTTATTTTTAATTGTTTTTGTTCTTAATAATTGTATGAATGTTGTTGTAGGATTTTTTTTCATATGAGATCAGTTTTTAGTTGATTTATTTATAGGATTTTTAAATTTTTTTCATATTTTAAATAATTATCGATGAAATTACATATGGTATTTTGCCGAGGGAAATACTAATGAAATAAGCAGGAAATTTTTTTTGCATGCCTTTTTCGTCAAAAAATCCATCGGTAATAATATTTTTTTTATTACCAACGGACAAAAACTTACCGACAAAAGATTCACCGACAGAGCATGTCCGTCGGTGATTTTGTTGGTAAATTAATTATCAATCTAATGATAATACAAATACCGATGGAAGATATCGTCGGTAAATATAAAGATTGTGGTTTATTTGATTATTATTGCAGCAGCCCAAGGAGCAGCTAGGAAAGAAAAAGGGCATTGAATCAAGGTAACAAACTTTTTTATAAGATAAAGGCATGTTTTTCTTTTTCTTTAGAGGTTCAGGTAGTCCATCTAGTGAATGAGATGGAGAGATGTTGCTGGAGATATCTTGCTCATGTATTCCACTGCTTGAAACTTTTTCAATGCTGTAGAGGCAAGAAAGAAAACGAAATCAAAATAGCACTCAACCAAATAAGAAACAAAGCAAGCGAACTAAAAAGCAAACTAAGAATGCATAAGTGATGGGTTGTAAGAGAATAGAAACATGTCTTTGATGTGTGACATCTTCTTACAGCAGGGATATTAGTTTTATGCCTGTAGCTAATTATAAGTTGGTAATTAAACATAGTATTAATTTTGTTCATGTATATATATTTAATAGTAATAAAAGTTTATTTATATGTAATATTCATCAAATATTTGATTAATAAACCTAGAGTAAAGATAAAGTTCATTAGACAAAAATATTTTGCAAAGAAAATTATAAAGTTGTTATAATTATGAGATTCTTATTGCAACAAACCATTGGTCAATACTCTATTAAGATTGCACATTAATTAGAGTTGTTGAGAGTGATACATATTATGTTTTTTCCTTTATAAAATGAAGTAATTGTTCTCATAAATTGAGATATGAGAGATATTTAAAATTAATATATAAATGCTTGTCAAATGACATACATATTGAACTGACCCGCATGAAAATTCTATATAGAGAGATCACTTGTGTCTATATAAATGCTCACATGACGGTTGTGTAAGTAATCTTTAAACTTGAAATCACTAAGTTATCTTATATAGAGAGTGTGATGTTTTGATCCCGCTACACGTTGTCTTAATTAAGGGTAACAAATAAACATATATTAGGTATAACATGAACTATATGAAGATAATTAAATAATCAATAGAGGATTCATCACCCTATGTGAATTAGAAAAAATATTTCATCTATTCTCAAATAGTATTGATTGTAAATCCTTGCGCAATGTGGAATGAGATTTGTAAAGAGTTTCAAAATTTATTCAAATAATCAATGATTATGAAGTTAAGAACAAACATGATTTGACATGGTAGACATACTTCATGCTATAATGTTTAAATTGAAACATTGTTGATGAAAGGATAATAATTACACTAAGAAATTGGTCACTAAAAGGTTAAGTCAAACCATATATGACTTTTCTAATATTTAGAAGATCATGATAGGTTGTTAGACATTGTACTTGATCTTCAAATATAAATCAATCAATTGTTGAATTGATAATAAATTAATTAATTTAATGCTATTTTATTTAGGATTTCGATTTATATTTGGGCCAACTTATTAGGAAACCTAATAGGTCATACACATAAGAATCATTAGTCAGAAATTAAAATTGGATGATTAATCAAGTGTGACTTGATTATAAATAAGTTTTAAAAATTAAGGACTACAATATAATTTATACGAGGAGTTACAATTCTAGACTTAGAAAAATCAAATAGAGACTTGATTGAATAAATTTCTAAAATTAGCCTAAAATAATATATTTGATATTATTTAAAGGGCAAATTGATATTTTATCATTTATATGGTTTTTATGTTTCTCTATAATAGAAAGTTATGCTTTTATTTCCTATGGATGATGAAAAAGGCGAGTAGAGTACAATACTTAAATACTTAAAACACAAAATAAAAAAGTTAGCACTCTAAGATATAACAATCATTCTCTCCTAAAAAGGTTTAGTAGATCTCTCACTGGTGGTTCGTGTGGATTATCGTTAGAGACTGGATAATTAGAAGACTTGTAGTTTACGACAACCAAGCCTTTAAAGCAAATATTCAAAGCCAAAAACAACATTTGATTTTTAGGTATTCTTCACATAAAACCTTAAACAAACTCTAAATATATTTAACGAGATCCTTGTGACTTCTGAAAAAATTTAAATTTACCATTTTCACTTCATCTATATGTTTTGGGAAACCCCAACAAGGGATCTTTTAAAAAGCTTAGTTGGAATTTCTGGCGAAGTTATAGCTAATTGTCAATGGCGATGACATGAGTTAGAGTATTTATTGCTAGAGTTGGTGGGCTACATGGAGAATGCAACTATGTACTCATTGTAGCAATGAGATGTTTAACTTTTAAATATTTGTTTAGTGTGGAAGGTTGTTAGGGTTGCATGACAAGTCCTCCTCGAAGACTTCATCAAAGACACAATGATGTCATCGCGATTCAAAGCATAACTGAATAATCCAAAGCATAGCTGGAAAATCTATCTTGTTAAGTTTGTTCAGCATTGGAGGTGTGATAACATATGGATTATTGAACTTCTTGTCATAAACATAATGGTGTACGAATACACCAAAGAAATTCTCAGTGGATTGGAGAACTATAATGAAGTTTGTAACTTCTTTTTCCATTATTAACAACATAATCAATGAAAAATTTATGACCGATTAAACAAAAAATGAAAAAGGATTGGCATTAAAGTGAATAAACAATAAAACATTTAGGCTTAACAAGGTAAGCTAACCATGTAATAAGCAAACTAGTGATGTCATCTTGGTTCTTGTATATCAGATCCTTCTCAGTTCCACCAAGCTTTTTATTGCATTCATAATAGTTCTAGTACCACTATCCACTGAACAAATTAAAATCAAAAATGAATGCACGTCATGTGAGCCTAAGATGATGTGCTGGGAAACAAAAAGGCAATGATGGTCTAGTTATGTTATAAGGCAAGAGTAATTAAGTAAATCATAGTTCTAAAGAGAAAAAAAGATGGCGATAAATTGGCAACAAACTAAACTTATGGTCATATGGGTTAATGTAGAGACTTTCTTTGATTATCCTTTTATTTTCATTAATTTAGTCTTTAAATTATAAAATAGTGTTGTATAAGTGATGGGTTGTAAGAGAATAAAAGCATGCCTTCGATGTGTAACATCATCATAAAACAACAATTAGCATTTTGTTCCAGTAGGGATCTTTTGAAGAAGCTTAGCTAAAATTTCTAGTGGAGTTACATCCAATAAGTCAGTGGCGAAAACTGTTAGAAATATTTGAAAGAGAAAAGGAAAGTATGGTGAAAGACAATCTCATTCGTATAAATATTACTCTCTTAAGAGGAAGTCCTAATGAACTTGGACTTACATTACAATACTTAACATAAGCATTTATATAGTGTAGGGATAACTCAAGAGACTCAAAGGGTAAATACATTATTAATACATTGCATAGAACAAATTAGAGGACTTTTTTATTGGACTTCAGAATTAATTCTAACACACTTATTTAATTTTGAAGTCTAAAAAATTATGAAATTTGGATTCCAATGGTGAATCACCTTGTCATGATTATTGCACCATTCTTATCTCTTGTTGATGATAAGAAATCTCAATATCTTCTCCCTAGCTTTCTTAACCTTTGGTTTGTGGAGGCTTTTCATTAAAACTTTATGAGATTATTAAGTTGCTACTACAGAGTTCACACAAGAAGAATTTATTACTACAAAACTTATCTTCTTACCTTAGCAATTGTATTTGCTTAAACATGACTTATCTAAGCCATTTTTCTTTTTTGATGGCTACTACCACATGCTTCATCATGGTTCTTTGGCTATTATCTATCTTCTCTTTAGGAAGATCTCTTTTTTCTTTTTTCATATGAGTGATCTCCTTAGTACCATACATCATCTCTTATGCATTAAGTTGTCAACTTGCACTAAGCCCTTTTTGTATTTTTTTTTATCTCTTTTTTATGCAAGGTCTTAATTTTCTTATTGAGCTTCATCATCTTGCGCCTTAATTTTTTCTTCTTTGGATGTCACTTGTTCATCCACACTTTCATCTTTTTTAAATGCCTCTACTAAATTGAACTAGCTCTGATACCATGTTAGAAATATTTAAAAAAGAAAAGGGAAGCATGGTGGAAAACAATCTCATTCATATAAATAATACTCTCCCAAGAGAGGAATTCCTAATGAACTTGGACTTAAATTATAATACTCAACATATTATTTATAAAGTGTAAGGATAACTCAAAAGACTCAAAGAATAAATACCATCATCAACACATTATATAAAAATAGCTTAAAAGACTCTTTGAATAGACTTCAAAATTTATTCTAAAAATTGACATGGGTCATAACATTTATTGTTGGAGTTGGTGGGCTAGATGGAGAAGGCATCCCAGTACTCAATATAGTGGTGGGCTGTTCAAGTTCTAGAGATGTGTTTGGCATGGAAAATTGTTAGGGTTATGTGGAAATACCCTTATTGGAGACTTCATTGAAGACATTTCTTATAATGATGTCATAGCAATTCAAAGCACAACTAAATGATCCACAACATAGCTAGAAAATATTTATCTTGTTAAGTTTGTTAAACATTAGAAGTGAGATAACATATAGACTGATGAACTTCCTATTATAAACATAATGGTGTGCGAATGCACCAAAGAAATTCTTAGCAGACCAACCAACCATAATGAAGTTAACTTTTTTTCCATTAGCAACAACACAATTAATGCAAAACCTATGACAACATGTCATTCATCAAATAAAAAATGAAAAAGGATTGGCATTGAAATGAATAAATAAACATTTAGGTTTAACAAAGTAAATTAACCATGTCATATGCAAACCGGTGATGACATTTTTGTCCTTCCATATTAGCTCCCTCTCGGTTCCATCAAGCTTTTTATTGCATTCAGGACATCTCTAGTACCACCATTCACTAAACATATCAAAATCAATAATGGATACACAACATGTGAACCTAAGATTTTGTGTTAGGAAACAAAAAGGCAACAATGGTCTAGTTATGTTATAAGGCAGGAGTAATGAAATAAATCATAGTTTAAAAAAGAAAAAAAGACAGTGATAAATTGGCATCAAACTAAACTTATGGTCATATAGGTTCATGTAAAGAATTTCTTTAATTGTCCCCCTGTTTTCATTAATTCGGTCTTCAAGTTATAAAACAATGTTGGAGGATGAGGGAAAATGATGAACGTCTAAATGTAGTTGACCGAAGCTAAAATCATAAAGATGTTAGGCTCACATGAAACATCATTAAAAGAAAAGGAACATGAATTGCATGAAACGAATTGTTTATCAAGATTGTATAACTTATTGTTGCTTATATAACAATGCCTTAGATCTATCGGAATTAAAGTACCAAAATGAAGCTGATATGCCTTTTAGGTTTGGCTTACCTATTAAACATATAATCAAAGAGGTAAATAAATAGGAGCAAAAGACAATTTTTCTTTGCTAGATGACGTTAAGATCATGAAAGATAGGTAAACAACATAGGAAGAAAGCGTAATAATTCATGGGTGCATATTTTTTCTTTTTATGGAAAAGTATGGATTGAACTAAATTGCAAACCTTGGAACTGATTGACATGAAATTTAGTGAAAATAATGATCACATGAGGCTAAATTATGTAGATATCATCGTTATTAAAGGCTTGAGCATTGCCCCCCAAAAAGAAATGTGTAGTTCATCATCTCTAGAAAAAGATGGAGAGAACTTAGTAAGTAAAGTTATTTGCATTAAAATATGCAAGACAAATCCTTGGGGAAACTTTATATTTTCAAAAAGAAACTCTTTTTTGTGCTCCAAATTTTGCTCGTGTACTAAAACTTGCTTAAGCGATTGAATACTCTTAACCCTTCAGAGAGCATTTGTATAAGAATTAAAAGCAACAATATAAGTCTAGTGTTTGAATTGAAAAGAACAAATGGAAAATGTATCATTAAAGAAAAATATTTAGGGAGTTATATGAACCTGTTAAAACTTTTGATCCTTTCCTTTTGGATAGAACATATGCAAAGTCAATCAAGTTAAAATAATGCCTTTAAATCATAGATATTACAGGATCAATGGTTCTGATTTATGTGTTGGATTTAAGGTCAATAACTGTTTCATAGACAACAACAACACTCACAAATGTTGGTTTATAAGTGTTAAAACCCTAACTTTATAGTGAATCCCATCAACAATTGCTTCAACAAACATCTAAATATTTCTTGCTTTTGAGGGTGCCTGAATGATTCCACCTTAGACCAAAAACAAAGATAGAAAATATTAGAGAAATATAAAAAAGATGTAAAAAGTGCAACACCAACAACATAACACAAGCAGACATGCATGTGTGATAAGCATAAATTGCTAGGGAACATATGCAAGGGTAGTGTTAATAAGATTGAATAAATTGGCTAGGAAATAAAGCACATTTGAAGGTATTTGTTTTGTGAGATAAAAGGTAATTGCTCTTAAAGTTACGATATAAATATACTTGACAATTACTAAAAAAAGCATTTAAAGTTGTTTGGTTGTCTATCAAACTTGGAAACCCAAACACGATCAGCTCTTGGTCACAACAAAGGGTAAAAGGTAAATTTTTATATGCTTGGATAAACACAACCATGTTCATGTAAAAAAAGGAAAATAAATTAGAAGGTAAGAAGAAAACATTATAGAATTAAAAAATGAACCTTAAAGATTTAGGAACATATATATATACACTAATAACATTGCTAAGATTTCAAAAAACAATTATGGAAAAAACATGTTCATGATAAGGATACGAGCATAGTGACATTTAAATTAATTAGCATGGTTTGAGTAAGGAACAAACTTTTTTTTTTAAAAAAAAAAAAGCAATCATTTGAAGCATATTAGGATGAAAGGCTAACTATGCAAAAGGTTAACCACACATTTATGTACTTAATACCAAGTTGATAAGATATTTATAGATGATATTCTTTGCATACTCAAAAGGTATCCCACACCATTACAAGTGATTATTTTAAGGTCATTTTTTGATGTAACCTTAGAAATAGCAACATATAAATGCTAATGTGTGAAAACTTGTTCTTTGAGAAAAACTTCACGATTCTCAATGATTGGCCTAATATCCCATTGCCATTACAAGTGATTATTTTAAGGTCATTCTTTGATGTAACCTTAGAAATAGCAACATATAAATGCTAATGTGTGAAAACTTGTTCTTTGAGAAAAACTTCACGATTCTCAATGACTGGCCCTAGCTTTTATTTATTGTTGTGGCATAACATGGTATAATAGAAAACTCTCGTCGTTTAATTGTGAATTGACACTTTTCATCATTGGTAGAGAACACAATTCTTGAAATGAAGACATGGCTTTTAATATTAAACCCTGCCATTATAGTGTGATGATAAGCCTTATTTCGTTACATAAACCAATGTTGGATTTAAGTTGCACGACAACATGATTGGAGTTTTATTTTCAATACTAGCATATGTGAATGCACATCATTGGGCGCAAGTTGATTAATAAGCTCAACTGGATATAATAAATTAGCATTATTGGCATCCTCCAACGATGTGCAAACACATTCAGTGCTAGGGTAAACATGTTTATCTCCTAACAACATGTCAATAATGAAATTGTTAATTTCATTGACAAAGACATTTTTGATGGGATAGGGTCTGAATTTGGATCTAGAATTAGATCACTTGGGATTTTAATAAATGCTGCATCGCAATCACTTAGAACTGATAAGTGCAAACACATTCAGTGCTTGGGTAAACATGTTTATCTCCTAACAACATGTCAATAATGAAATTGTTAATTTCATTGACAAAGACATTTTTGATGGGATAGGGTCTGAATTTGGATTTAGAATTAGATCGCTTGGGATTTTGATAAATGCTGCATCGCAATCACTTGGAACAGATAAGTCACACGTATCTCCATTACCTATTATAAGGATTTATTCATTCAGCAAACAAATTTAATTTGTCTTTCTCATCATCACTAAGCCCATTAAATGAAATGCATATATTCTCTTTGAGTGTGGGAACATTAAATTTTGGCTAAAATAATGAGCTACTAAAAGAAGCATGGACAATTTCTTCCTTTATCCCTCTAGATATAACTAGTAGGATTTGTCTAATGTCCTCATCTAATATAATTGATTTACCACCAAATAGCTTATCACAAAGAGTTGCATCACCATATACAAGGACATTATGTAATGAATGATCAAACACCACAAAACAACATTTGTTATTTATTGGAGCCTCATCCTAAACAATAAGAGATGTCATATAAAAGATTCATATGAGAAATATGTTTTTCTTAATCTAACATGATGAGTTCTTAGTCACTATAACGGGAATTTCAAACCTTGAATGTGTAATTCGACCTCTTGATAAAAGAAACAATGTAATTTCACATAAAGCAACAACAAACACAATCAAACCTTCGACCTAACTCAATAGATTATTGTATGCCACATCTAATTTATATACTTTCTTTTGACATTTGTCATAACCCAATTTTGAATCCCCCAAAATCATTTTATAAAAAATACATATTTTTCTTTTTTATTCAAAAATCCAAAAAAATTTAAAATTTAACATTTAAAAATATTTTTGGGACACAAAGAGATAAGCTCTCGAGCTGTGACAGGCTAAAATGCCAGAAGAATAGCTAGATTAGAGATATTTTGATAAGATGAGATAAAGAAAAAAGAATTGAGGTTGAACTTGACCAAAATCAGAAGAATTAATTAATCTAAGGATCTAATTAAACTGCTAATAGGTTTAATTGACTTATTTAAGGACTTAATTAAAGAAAAATTTAGTTTCAAAGAGAACTGGGCAAAAATCAAAAGAATTAATTAAGTTTAAGGACTTAATTAAACTTCTAATGAGTTTTATGGATTCAATCAATGACTCAATTGAGGAAAAATCCAGTTTTGAGACCTAATTTAGATCAATTTGCAAAAATTAAAAGATTAAGGACATAATTGAAACTTGAAAATGCTAAGTTGGTGCAATCAAGGGTTCAATTGAAAGAAATTTGAAGATTAAAGGCTAGTTGAGGGTCAAATTGAAGGATTTTAAAACCAAGGACTAAATTGTAGAATGCGCATGAGTTCGGGGATTGAAATTAATCCAATCATGGGTTAATTTGAAAGAAATTAAAAGTTTGATGGTTGATAGGAGTTAAATTTTATAATCAGGAAAACAAGGACTAAGTTGTAAAAGACACTTAAATTAAAGGATTTAAACAAA
>Ga0325414_1006298_pt1 | contig 12572 bp, 8 predicted proteins | sample PopdelMetagenome_8_FD_206183 | JGI IMG/M metagenome (GOLD analysis project Ga0325414, IMG submission 206183) | Populus deltoides microbial communities from Bellville, Georgia, United States - Leaf-PdKOR-R3 | ecosystem: Host-associated > Plants > Phyllosphere > Phylloplane/Leaf | place: USA... | reverse complement strand
AAAAAAAAAAAAAACCTAGTATATTACAATAGAAAAAAATAAATACTCTTATGTGACAAGCACCCTTGCTTCTAGTACTAACTAGCTCTCTCTCTCTCTCCAATTACAAGAAGAGATAAAAATAATTCCTTACAGGTTTCATGATTGGATTATCATTTTTAGCATCAAAATTCTGGTGAGCTTCGTGTTTGTGTGTGTGTGTGTGTGTGTGTGTGTGAGTGTGATTAAAACCTCGTTACTTTTGTGGAGACATGTTTACATAGTTCTTCAATTATGAAAATTTGAGAGTGGAGAAAGTGAAAGCAATGTCATGAAAAGGAGATTTTCATTTTCATTTCCCCTTTCCTTTTCTTTTTTACTCTAACGGGTAGCTTTGTGGCCATGTTTTCAGGTGGGATTGAATTAAAAGCAACAGGACCTTCTAGACTTGAATGTGCCTTTGATTTTATATAGAAAGGCAAGATTTTCCACGGGCAACATGGGACTTTTGACTTGATTATAAATTGCTGTATCTTGTAAATTGCTGTATCTTGTTTTTTTTTTTTTCTTTCTTCTGTGAGAGAAACTCGAGTTTTTTTTAGCCCTCTTCTATTGAATTAGAAAATTTGAAGTCTCCAATAAAAAATGGGACTGGAGATTTTGCAAAGTTTGCATCTCATAGTTCCCCCTTTATCATCTACTTGTAGAAGACCTGTTTTTGCAAGATCTTATTTTGGTGGTGGAAGCAATCAAGGTTTGGCTTGTCTATTACCCCATCCATCAATCCTTTTTGGTTCTTCTAGGAGTCTCAAAGGTCCTGGTTTGAAAAGATCTTGCAGTGACAGTCTTGATGAGTTTTACAACGAAGAGATTGAATATTTGGCAAGGAGTTATGATGTTGTGGATGATGACGAAAATGATCACAACGACACTGCTTATGCAGTATCAGACAGTTCTAATATTTCTAAAAGTAATGATGGAGAAAGCAGCAAAAATAGGAATAGTTCCGACTCGTTTTTGCCTTCGAAGATTGAGTTTCTGGAGCCTAGTTTGCTTGGAATTCAACCAGAGCCACCAGATTGGCCAGGGAGAAATGAGATTGCAAGGATGAGCATTGAACTGAGAGCAAATAGCGTTGATATTCCCTTGTCATTAAGGATGCTTAAGAGGAAGTTAAAATGGCAAAAGGGTTTTGCAGTTGTGCGGAATTCTGCATACTCCTCTGTGAAGAGGGCCTTTGCTTCCGTGGTGTTGATAATTCAAGAGCTTCAGAGCCACGCTTTATATACAAGGGGGAGTCTTCACGGTGAAGATTTACGAAGGATTCTGGAAAAGGTTCACTCGGAACTGAATGCTTCATTTGTGTGGCTCTTTCAACAAATCTTTTCGCGGACACCAACGCTCATGGTTTATGTGATGCTCCTTTTAGCCAATTTCACTGTACACTCAATGTTTGGCAACATTGGTGTTGCTGCTGCTCCATCACCAAGAATCTTCCAAGAGACTATCACAACTCCAGACGAAATGGACCAAGAACAATCAAATGCTGATCATGCTGTAGGAAATAACAACGGTGGTGCAGGGAAAGTTGACCGAAGCATCGGTGGGAGTGAAGGGGGCGACTGGCATTTTGGGAGAATATCACCTTTTATTCGGTATCCCGACCTTGTTCCCGAAGAGACAGGTGAGGTTTCTTTGCCCGGAAATCAAGAAATGGTTTCAGTGGAAGAGGCAGTACTGTGGAACGCAATGGTAGAGGAAGCTTCAAGAATGCAAGTGGAATCAGGATATGAGGTTCTTGATCGTGAGACTATGAAACAGTTCGTATCACGTGTAACAGTGGATCTTGAACCGAGTGATTATGTTGAGTATTACAGAACTGATCTTCTTTATCAGATGGCTATCGCTGAGGATCCAAAAAACCCTCTTCTGCTTTCTAATTATGCTCAGTTCCTCTGCACAGTTCGTCACGACTACGACAGGTGATCCAGATTCCTACCCTCTAATTTAATCTCTCGGTGTTTTACAAGTCCTTTTCTTGTATTTTTAGATATAAGTTGAATGCAATTGTATCTTGCATAACAGCATAAGATTGGTCTACATGCTTATAACATAGTAAGATGAGATATGGAGAAGTTTTTGAAGTGTTTCATTTAGCTGCCTTAACCTTTTGATTCCTCAAGGAAAATGAATCCTAGTTCTTTCCTTCGATTAGTGAAGGGATGGAGACATTCACTATCATAACTCCTTTTTACCGAATTATGTAATCATGATGAGTCTTATGCAATTCATCTTCCACAGACGTTGGTGATTGAGAAGCCTTTCGGAATGGCTTCCCCTTCACCACCAACTAAACTAGAGAGTATTTCTCCTCTGGTATCAAATATTGTGACAATCATGTGATTTCTGATTCTGTTTCCTTTTCTTTCTCAATTATCTGGGAACATAACAGGGCAGAGAAATGCTTCAAGCGTGCTATAATGGTTGGACCACCAGATGCTGAGGCATTCAGTCACTACGCAGATTTTTTGTGGAGGGTAAGGATGGACTTGTGGAGTGCAGAAGAGAGATATCTGCAAGCTTTATCAATTGAACCGAATAACACTGAGCATGCTTCCAAGTATGCTTCTTTCCTCTGGAGCACTGGAGGCGAAGAGACATGTTTTCCTCCTAATGCTCCTCAATGATAAATTTTGTAATTGAACAGAGATGAGTATATTAAAAGAGCATGCCATTATAATCCTAGTATAGGGCACTTACGAAGGAAAAGAATGCTGATTTTAGCTTTCAACTTTGTTCTCTTCTGTAGGAAGCTGTTCTGAGACTTGTAATGTATGCAAAAAGATTGTGCATTGATATGCAGATCTCTTCTGGAAACAAATTATTATCTTCTATATACATCGCTAGTTCAAGAAACTGGATAAGCAAATATGAAATATGATCTTCAATTAACACCAGCATTTGATTTGAATCCTTATGTTAGTTGAATCAGCTCTTAGAGCCAAAGGTGCTAGCAAACCAGGTGTAGTTTCAGCCCCAACAAGTTAGAACCTTTTCATTCTTATTCTAGGTCTGAAAAGATCGATATCCTGTTCTTACATCACTGGATGCAGTTGGATGGGTGGCAATCCCAAATATTGTAAACAATTCCCAGTTTAATGTAATAGTTTTAGCTAAGACTAGGCTGGCCACATCGCCGCGACAAACTTCTTTTCACAAATCTTCAAGGAAAAAAAATGCAAATATTGAAGGTTGCTCTTCTTTTTCCTAAGCAATGACCGAATAGGAACCTAGAATCCTCCCGGTTTGAAGCTATTACCGTTGAACTTTGGTTACGTGATACTAAGAGTTGCTCTGCCCATAGATAAAGCAAAATATCCATGAATTCAACCAAGTAGAATGGTAGTTGAGAGAGCGGGAATCACTGCAAAATATCACAGAGGATATTAATTCTGCAGCTACCTTAGTTTGATAGGATGATGAGAAGGCAAGAAAAGGATCGGCGCCGTTGAAAAAAATGTCAGATTGACTTATAAACCGTTCACTTCATTTCCTGTTTAATAGGATCATACCCCCAATGAGCTGCCATGATCATGAAAGTCAAAAATTTCCTCCAAAAAAATATAGATTAGAATAAAAAGACCATCAAAGTATTCAGATACCCAGCATGCATGATCTGTTTAACCAGACAACTGAATCTAAACAGCTACCTAGTCATTGAAATTCTGTCAAGCTGATTGTATTGAGAACCATTAGTGCACTCCAACTCAATATAAAAATGGTAGTGGTGGTGGAAAATAGCAGCACTTGGTCTGTGGCAAGAAACCTGGAGCCGGCATTATACTGGATTCACAAGTCTCCAACCACAAAACGCAGGGATGATGTCTAAATTTGTTTCAAGCAGTCTAACTTTGACCGGGCTAAAATAATCAGTACACGGACCAGAAAAAAAAAATCATTAGCATTTGCTTTGAACGATGACGTGGTGTTAAAGCAACAAACCCAGACAAGATTTTTGGTTGATGTTATATTACTGTGTTCACCAGTGTATGATGGAAACATGTTTTTTTACAAGCTTGATGCAAAAACAGGAAGTAAATTAGGGTCCAGAGAAGTCCTAGACCTCGATGGGGGAGTGATTCTAAAGAATATAGTACTGGAATTGATTTTACAAGGCTTCTATTTTATTTCCTCACAAACATTTTACATTTGATATGCTAATATTAAAAATAAATATTTAAAAATAAAAAATATTATTTAAATATATTTCCAAACAAAAATCCCCTTTAAAAAACAACTCATAATACTAATTGGCGGGCTCTGAGAGTCTGTCTCAGAGCCCTCAATAATAAAAACACTTCCCTTGCAAGTTAAGAGAGTCCTGCAGTTTCAAAACTGCTTGGATGCATAATCCTTTGTTTGTTGATAGGTCTCTTCACGTGCATCACAAATCTCCAGCATGCCTGGAAAATATCTGCTTATGAACCAGGACAATCCTGTCAACCTAGATACGGAATTTATAGTTTCTTCCACTTTAATTTCTGTGGACACTTGAAATGCATCTCTAACCTGTAGTGCTTTCGGTGCATGTTTAAAAAAAGTTAGCATTAAGCTGTCCTGTTGCTTGCACCGTTAAAAATGTCTGTCTACAGAATATGACAAGATGCATTTATTTAATTCTGCTGCTCAATGACAAGTATGGAGTAACGGAGCACGCCATCAAAATCTTATGTATGATTTTGCCAGAGGAAGTCAAAATTACAGTGATTGCGGCCCATTCTAAACCAAAATCACAGCATCAGAAGACAAAAGGGTAACTATCTCAAACTCCGACTCCCTAGTAGTTACGTTATATGGTAAGAATACAAGTAAACATTCTGGGGCGTCATGCTGATTTGGCTTCCATCTCGGAAAGAGACCAGCAAGGTAGAATATAGAGTGTTGCACAACTTGAAATAAAAAGAACTGCAATCACTGGAAGGATTGCCAAAAAAAAGTGGAAATATTGCAATTAAATATGGTGGAAACTCAAGTATCACCAAAACCAGGCAATGCGGCTGTCAACAGCCTTAACAGTAGTGGGTAACAGGGGCATTCGCCCAAACTCAGCAACAAATCTATTGAGGCATCCCGTTCTTTTTTCGCTATGCCCTCCCAAGCTACTAATTCCAGTCGAACCAATCTCATGTATCTTACCTAAAATTTCAATAGCCAAGAAGAAATAGAAATATTTCCAAGTCACAAACAAATAAGGAGAAATAACAAAAAATTATCGTTTAAAATCTTCAAAGCAATATTTAAAGCAGAAGCATTTTTAAGGATGCAACAGGTGGGGGGAATTTCTTCTCCCTTGTTGCTGATTCCAATAATAGAAAAGGTTCAGAAATATTGAAAAGGTAAATTTTACACAATTTGACAGAATGTGTCTTGAACAGAAATCCAAATCATAACTGGCGCACAGTTCCAGCATTCACCAAGATGTGCTGCTTATTGATAAATGATAGTTACCAAAACGGAGCAGTAGGGCTTATTTGGGGTTTGGGAAGTAAACAATGGTGTTCACAGAGTGGAAATAAAGTTGCCCCAGTATCATGCTTCTCCTATTTCTTACATCCCACCCATAGAGAAACAAAGTTCCTATACTTTCCTGTGGATATGTAAAAATGATACAACTCCTGTATACCAGACCTAAAGCTCCATTTCTCAACCATGCCCGACCACAACAAATTTCAGTATTTTCGTACAAAATTTACAATTTGGAATTGAAATTTCATCAGAGGTATGATGAATAGTGAGCACAGCAGGCACACCTTATACACGGAACAAGTTACAAAAACCATGTTATACCAGAAGACATGATATTTTAAAAGCTAGGTACTTTCATCAGTCAACCTTGGGTCTAAGGCTCAAGAGAGAAACCAACTAATGTCCAAGTCATGTTATTAAAACCTGGAAGTGTCATGCACAGTTTGCATCATTCTCCTTGATTGGACCCTTAGAACAGTAAACCCTGAAATGGAACTACATGTTTGCAAACCAAGATGCATTACAACGTTGTGTGTTATCAAATTTACAGAAGCTCACTGTAGCACGACACAGTATAATAAGATGCAGGCCCTATTAGAGTTGGTGCACAACAGTACAGAACCTCCACAGACTGCTCACTGGCACCCTATCTTGCAAAAAATCCTCCAATATGGTAAGAGACAGTGCAAGGATTTTTAGTTTATCATCTTTACTTAATTTTAGTCTATTACTTAGTTGATGAACTGAGAACATTAGTGTAGATATATTCGCAACCCTGGTCTGATGCAGATGGTTTTAGCATATAATGAATGAAGACCATTGCTTTCGCTTTAACTGAAACATTATTACTTGGATGACATCATCTTTCACCTCCTTGGCTCACAAAGAAAAATTGAGATATCAATTATTTCTATGAAACAGCAACAAGCAAGACATGGTGTCAATACAAAGACAAGGAAACAAAAAAATGGTCTACCAGATGTGAGAATAAGGCAAGCTGACCAGGGAAATCAATGAATTTAGCCTTGCTGGAGCTAATAACAGAACACAATTTTCTAATGGCCACAAAAGAATAAATCTTTCTATCATCCCTTTTTTGGCAGTGAAGAAGAAGTTTCAAGTTTAACCACTAAAACAGTTCAAGAAATGGCTGTTTTGGTAGTTTCGTTGCACAGGATTTTATATAAAAATACATAGTGCATTCCAGAGCATTTCATAACATAACACCCCTCTTAAATTAGGAAAGTACTAGTAATATTAGCAATCATGAAATTAGAGGGGATAAACAGATGAAAGCTACAATAAGATAGATCATTTACCTTTCACCCATATAGGGGGGGCACCAGTTGCATTTGCAACAAGAAAAGACATCGCAATATCTTCACAATTTCTGGTGAATCCATTCCAAGATTAAGAAGAAAAGTAGCCATTGAATAAATATAACAGAAACAGTGGCCAAGTAAAAAACTAGGTACAAGACAAACCTATTCTTGGTCACAAATTCTTTGATTGATGCTGGCATCTCATTTGTGTACAGCCTAAGATACTTCTTGTTGAAAAAAGCTGCTTTTGAGAGCACCATACTGTAAGTGCCTGTCCACCACACAGACCACCATCCACCGTATGTATAGTAATCCTTTTTTCCTTGCTGCACATAGTTTGAGAAAATGAAATGGTTTATGAAAAATCCTTTATCCTCAATCATGCCTAATTGTTAAAAAAATTGCTAAAGAATAAATTACAAATGGAATAAATTGTGCCTAATTACAAGTTGCATATTGGCACTTCAAGAACAAACAATTTCTAGGTAGAGTTCATAACTGTCTTGAACTGATGATTACAGTTGTAATTTCAAGCACAAACGTATAGTTTTCAATAAGTTATGAAGCAGTAAATGCTTCGTAAAACTTGCCTTCAAATTGATATATGAACCTGCCATCATTTAGTGCTATTTCCTCTAATATGTGCGCATGAAGAAGAACATAAAAGAACATTAGATATAGATCGAGTAAATAGGGTCCGTGTGTAGTCTTGACACCATAAATAAGAAAATGGCTTTGGCCAGAAGATAACCCATGAAGGCCTTTCAGCATGCAAAAATCACACTTTAGTTATATGTTCTAACACAAACATAATCCTCCATACAAAGTTGAGCTTGATGTGTGTGTGTGAAGCTTGGAAATATCAAAACCAAACATAATTGTCATATGAACTAACTGCAAACTTGAAAGTGATGGACAAAAGAGAACATGAAATGCAAGATCTTCAAGAAGCCATACCGATTTATCAACCCAATGGGCACGAGGAACAAACCCCACCATTGCATCTGGGGCACTTTGCCAAACCTTGAAAGCAAACTCCACAGAGGAACAAGGAAATATAACATCATCATCAATCGAAAAAACAGCATCTGTCTTCAATCCAGATATTTCTTTGAATCTATTGTTCAAACTGTCTTCCTTGTTGATATCAAAACTCAATTTGATTTTCTTCAGCCCTTTAGTTTTCGATTCTACCACATGGTTTAGAAATTTGGAAAGAGAATCTGAAGGAGGATTGGGCTCACTCCACACAATATGTATAGATTTGAGCCCTGCACATGATGAATAATGAGAAATGGATTGCTTCAACAGATCATATCTTTTCCATGTGTTCATTACGATAGCATATCCTTTCCTGTATATAATCGATCACAAAACAATAAGATCTAGCATGCTCTGCCATAATGCAGAGTATTAAAGATATCTTTTCTTTCTTTTTTTAACCATGGAGTATTAGAGATATCAACAAGGCAGTTCTAAACATATTCCAACTTCTGAGTTCTGGCTAAAAAAATACGAAACAATTTACTGATAGATGTTTTCACTTATTGAAACATTACAGTGCATTTCTGCAACAAATAATTCTAGTTAGATTCATGAAGGGCGATCTATTAACACAAAATTACTTCAATTTTGACATAAACACCAAACAACCATGCTTAAATATGGAAAAGATATCATAACATTAAAGGGAAATTAGTGTTCTATCGGAGCAATGGCCAACTTAATTTCTGCAGGTTGGAACATTGAACCCCAAAAGTTGATTTTTCCATGACGGATTCAGTTCCATTACATACTATTCCTACTTACTTTTCAAAAACTATGCATCCTAAAGATACAGACATCAAGGAATGCCCCTTTCACAACTCTGCTGTTCATCTTTGGAATGGAAACAGGTCAAATTTCTCATTTACAAATTGTCATTTCTCGTTGTCCACTCTAATCTGGTTTGAAAGCAAATATATAAATTTTCATTATTTAAATTCTTGACCTTATACACCGAAAAAGAATGAACTTTCCCAGTTCAGCATACACGCACATGTATATAAGTAAAAACTAAAAGCTTTATTACTGATACTACCCACATTTAAGTCAAATCAAGAAACTTCCTTGCTAGACAAATTAGTTTTCCTAGTTCACTTTCATTGACAAGAAGTAAGAATTACTAAAGTCATTTCTTAACCAAATCTGAATAAATCTTCAATAACGATTCATGGTTAATGATAATAAAAGATAAAAATCTCATCTAACTTTATAAAAATGGAAAGGATTGGTATATAATTATCACCACTTCTAGTAATTAGTTATACGCACTCTGGAAGAGGAAACTGATCAACAGAATCGCTGTAATTAGTCCCTCCCATAAAATCGGACGCGCGGGTACCGACCACGAGTACCGTAAACGCGATGCAGCATAGGAGAAGGAGCTTGATCTTCGACGATTTAACGGCTGTGATCGCGAGTTGCCGGAATCTCTGCACCATGCGACGGTTAGCCAATAACGTCCCTCTCATTACCGCCAGTGTTAACGCCTCTTTTTTCTTTATCTTCTCTCCACTTTGAAAACAGTAACTCGGCGAGTGACCCGCCGATTAACCAGTCCAAGTCGACTCAGTTACCAGCGGATTTGAGTGGGTGAAGCATTAAAACTATGGCAGGGAGAGGGGAAGAAGGTGATGGACACGTGTCGTGAGTTTGTTTACACTGCATCGAATTATTTTTTTGTATGGTAATGCGTGATGTCTGGACTCCGGTGCTTGAAAATGAGTCTCCCAAACAGGCTGTTTGGGTTTTCCATATTCGTTGGCAAAACAAAAACGATTTTTTTAAAGTGTGGGTAAGGAGACAGATGTTAGTGTGTTAATGCACGTGATAGATTACACCTGATTCGAACTTACCCGTCTGATGGGCATTAGTGATTCGAGATTATGAGATTAGTTTGATGAAATCAGGGTCTGTGCCGTTGTCGTCATCTTTTGACCTCTTGGCCGTCCAAATGGATTTACTGAGATTTGTTTCGTCCATGGGCTGGGCTCCCCTTTTCCTTGAGTATATTAAAATATTTAAATTATTAAAAAATATTAATTTTTTTAAAAAAAAAACCTTATTTAAAAATAAAATTGTAAAAACAACCACTCCAAAATTCCAAATCTCTTTCTGGTACTAATATCATATTTAGAATTTAGAAATGCAGTATATATTATTTTTAAAAATATTTTTTGTTTAAAAATATATTAAAATAATATTTTTTATTTTTAGTATCGATATATTAAAATGATAAAAAAATATCAAAAAATAATTTAAAAATTAAAAATTCTCAAAAACTTGTGCAAATACTATCTAGAGAAGTGTTACAACTTTTTTTTCTGCTTTTAATATTTTTAAAAAATATTTTTGACTTAAAATAATATTTAACTGATATTTGTTTATGGTTTTAAGGTATTAATATTAAAAATATAAAAATATTTTAAATTATTAAATATATTTTTTACCCCTAAATTGATGCTCTCTCAAGATAACAAATGAACATGCGAATACAATACTTGGTATTGCAGTGTATTATTTTTTTATATAGTTTTAATATTTTAAAAAACACAATACGCAATGAGTGTATTGTGTTTTTTTAAAATAAAATTAAAAAATAATAATTTAATATTTTTTTTAAAAAAATAATTTTAAAAGTGTGTTGAATTACAATAACGAACACACATATCCTGGCGAAGCTACGGAGCCTGAAGGAGAAGAGTAGTCATCCCATATAATTATACATATTATTTAGCAAGGTTTTATTTACGAGTGGTTGCTAAAGAACACTGACAAAGTTCGAAAGTTTGTGAATAAACTTTATTTTTTGGATTTTACAAAGTAAAAACGTGCAGTACATATATATGTTAATTGGTATATTTTAAACTCGTCAGCATTATAAATTAGAATTTTTGTCTATTATCTCAGAATCATGTCGATAATTTCTATAGTCAAGAAATTAAGATCCACGTGTCCATAAGAAACCATTGAAAATTTTGATATTAATTACAAAATTGATGAATTTTTGTACAATGAAAAATATCAATAACAACTCGAGATGTGCGAGGAGAATAGTAGAAAAAAATAAATAATTCATATAGATATTAGGCACTGATACTTCTTGAATTTTCTAATGATTTTTTTATTTGAAATTTTTTAATTATCGCATAGAATTTTTATTTATTTAATTTTTTCAACATAAAAATACTTTATAGATTTTTCTGTGTTTGCTTCTTGTTAATAAAAGATTTTCATATGTTTGTTTTTAAGAAAATATTTTTTAAAAAAATAATTAATATAAAATATTTTTCAATTAACCATCCAACTTAATTCACTCACTAAAAAATATTTTTTTCATTATATATTTTATAAATAATAATTTTTTTATAATATCATCAAGTTATTTTAACCATCACCAACCCCAACTTAATCACCGCCACCATTTTCTTTTGCACTTCCACTACTAACACCTCGCTATCATTTCATCATCACCTCTTCTATCATCATTGCCATGTCAATGCTGCGATTACTGCCATCTCACCATTACCGCCATGTCATCGCCAATCATCTTACCACGTCTTCCTCCACAGCCATCACTACCACTGATATTTTACTTGTAATGATGTAACACTAAAAACATTTTGCTCCATGGCTAACTCTTTTGTACTGCTAGGCAAAGCAAAACTACCAGTCTTTAATTAGTCCGAAAAAGTTACACAGGGGAACACGCGAGGGCAAATGATTAGGTGATAGATCAAGAGTTAAAAATCAATTATTTTATTAAACTAATTTTGACATCATACACTATATTTTTTAAAAAATAAATAACAATTATTCATAAATGAAAGCATGTTATTTTTTTTATAAAAATACATGTGAAGCCCTGTGTAAAAAACAAAAATTATATAATTAATCAAATAATGTTTTTAAAAGCATAAGCTATTACAGTATCAAATAGTCTCATCTATGGTTGGCTGCTAGAGCCACGCCAAATTTAAGATTCTCTCAATTGATCTGTTATAATAACCCAAATTACCTTAAACTTTGAAATATAGTTGTTAGTTGTTACATGTAGCCTTGGAGTTGACTAGGTCAAATGACCAGGTACAGGTCAGCCTCGAAAAATAAAAAAGAATTACGTGGAGCAATTTCATTAGTTCCATAAGCATCCCAACATCTCCGTGCTAGATCACTTTCTTTATTATCAAGTGATCACTTAATAACTGTCGGATTTTCATAACCTTCGACCTAAATAAGATTTTTTAAAACCCTAATCACTCGGCTGCATCGTTTAAACACCAACATCAAACAAATCAAATCAAAGTAAAGTATGCGAAAAGGTACAGTCCTCTCTCTGTGTTTGATTAAGTGATCTTGGTGCTTTATACATGCTTATTTTATGGTGAGATTATTTTTTATAATATTAGTATATTAAAACAATTTAAAAATATATAAAAAAATTAAAGCAAAATGTTTTTTTATTTTTTATAAAAATATTTTATAACTACAGAAACAAACTACTTTCATACTTGAAGAGAATCATTCCAAGCAGAATCAAGATGGCTAGGCGATCAATACATCGGGACGGGTTCGAAAAAGACCATAATTAATTAGATTATCAGATTAATTTGTGATTTGAGTTTCTAATATCGCAAATCGGAGAGTATTAAAACAACGCGCGTGGACTTAGGCTACAAGAACGAGAAGCGAGAGGGTAGGCTA
>Ga0325414_1006296_pt1 | contig 12572 bp, 3 predicted proteins | sample PopdelMetagenome_8_FD_206183 | JGI IMG/M metagenome (GOLD analysis project Ga0325414, IMG submission 206183) | Populus deltoides microbial communities from Bellville, Georgia, United States - Leaf-PdKOR-R3 | ecosystem: Host-associated > Plants > Phyllosphere > Phylloplane/Leaf | place: USA... | reverse complement strand
TAATAACTAAAAGAGAAATTAGACAAATTGAGATGTAGATGTAAATCAAGATATTAATTTAATCTCGTAAAATGAGATATTTACCCGTTTATATCTACCAAATTTATTTATTCAAACCAATAAAAGATAATAGAAATAGAAATATATATGAAACTGAGTGAATAAAATAAAAGGAAAAAAATATTATGCAGGCCGGATATATCAGAAATATTTTTTCAAAAGAAATATTTTTTTTATAAAATAAAGCTTATCTATATAAAAAAAATTCTTCAAAAATTAAACATGAAACGAATAAAAAAAACCTCTATATAAAAAAGCTCTAGAAAACCTGTGGCTTAGGCCATGAGACCGGGATAAACTGATAGATAAGAAATTGAAGATAACAACAAAACCAATCTTTTTTTAAATAATACAGAATAATAAAACCATAAAAAAAACATTAAAAAAAATCTCTATTTGTATCAATTCTTAAAACTTGTGATTCGTGCCATCAGATCGGTGGCATGAGAAATGAAAAAATAATGAAGTTCAATCCCCAATAAACCAAACGCCAAATGATGAAATTGAGAAAACATTTATAGCAGAAAAAACTAAGATTAAAAGAATGAGTGTATAAATCAAAATAATAAATAAATAATAAATTAGAGGGCACAAAAAAACTAACATTTGAGGGTTAAATTGAAAAAAAAATATTTAATAAAAAAAATATATCAAAAGAATGAGGGTTGAGTTGAAAAAAATAAAACAACATAAACTGGAACTATAACATAAGGATTAAAATTAAAAATAAAAATAAAAATAAAAAGAATATTGAACAAACGTGTATTTTTGCTGGAAGAGTGAAAGGAAGAAAGAAAGAAAAAATGTCCAACAGCGACAAACCACCGGAAACCTCTGAATTGCGTGTTCGAATAAATCCTTCATGAAGTCTGATAGAATTCTGCGACTAATGGAAGTCTCGCTTTCGCCACCATTAATATCAAAAAAATCTTATCAAAATGATTTCTTCTTTATGAAGCAGAAGAACGTGGCTGGCAGTCTGATACCTAACAAGGCTTTGGGTTTGCCGTAGTTTTTTCCAACAGAAGAAATTAATTAGCGGAGCTCATAGGCCAAAGCGCAGACCATGGAAGAATTATCTCCCATCAAACGTTATCTTGTTGATTTATAAGGCATTTTTAAAAATCAATAAGGGAAAACATCTGGGGCGGCTTTGACTTCAAATGCTGAGCTAGCTCGTGTTGATAAAGCTACAGAATATTTCTTCCAGAGATTTCAGATTTGCACACCACAAACAGTAGCCACTGACATTATTAAAATGAAACTATATCTAGGATTGTAGGGTGTGGGAACATTGCTTTCGCGCATGTTTCAAGAACAGGCATGGTTCAAGACTTGGGTTTTGAGTTTTAGTCGGGTTGACTGGGTTAATTTTTTTAAAAAATTAAAACGACGTCGTTTTAGTAAAAAAAACATAAAAAAAAGTCAGCTGGTTTGTAACCGGGTCTTACCGGGTCAGCCATGTCACATCGGGTTTTTTTTCTCTTATTTTTTCTTCAACCTGGCCCGATTCCAGCCCCGAATCGGCCAGGTCTCGGGTCAATCCACCGAACCGGACCTTCAAAACTATGCTTTCACGTCTTATGCATAGAAAAGTGATAAAAAAAAAAAAAAGGTTAAAATATTTCATGTAAATATTATTATTTCACTAAAACTTTTTACATACAATGTTATTTCACTATTTATTTTAATTTTATATGTTAATCCCAATTTATTCTCATAAATCAAGTTTTTTTTCTCGTATACACCATCACAGGCTAATTAAACACACATTAACGATAAAATAGGAAATTAATACATAAAATTAATATAAATGGTCAAATGATACAAAAGCAAACAAAATTTGGCTAAATAGTGCACTACTTCTGGATATCATAGCTTCGAATTGTGACATTTATTAATTCTCCATGAGAAACATAGAATTATATCATGAGATTACATATAATTACTTAATTTTCAGCCCTACTTATTTTTTCAAGATTGTAGCTTTCCAGCTAAAGTCCCTTTTTTTTTCCTCTATGTGCTATCAAGGTAGAAAGAGATCTGAAATAAAAACATAAATTGTGCAAAGCCAACTATTTATGCTCCTTTTTAATCATTAGGAAATGACATCATAAAAAAATAAAATCTCTCATGGAAAGTTAATAGACATCGCGGTTGGGAACCGTCACATTTAATTAAATGTCACGGTTTACAATCATGATATCCAAAAACATGTTATTTCGCTAAAACTTTTTGCTTCCATGTTATTTGGTCATTTATTTTAATTTTATGTGCTAATTTCCCAATTTATCCTCAGAAATCAAGCTATTTTTCTCTTATGCATCATCACAGTCTAAACACACAGTGACGACAACAATTAATAAAGGAATACATATTTGACTTGTTCTTTATTGGAAGTTGTAATTTTTAAATAAACAAATCTAGATAGATAAACTATTTTGATATTTTTTACATAAAAAATTCAAAGTGTAAATCGAAAAATTTATTCAAGCATCTAATCAAACCAATCGATAATTATCAATGTAAATAAACAAAAAAAAATTGTTAACAATAACTAAAAGAGAAACTGGACAAATTGAGAGGTAAATATATATCAAGATATTTAATCTTGCAAAATGAGATATTTACCCGTTTGTATCTACCAAATTTATTTGTTAAAATCAAAAAAAGATAAGAGAAATAGAAACATATATGAAACTGAATGAATAAAATAAAAGGAAAAAAATATTATACAAGGTTGGACATATCAGAAATATTTTTTCAAAAGAATTGTTTTTTTTATAAAATAAAGTTTATTAGTATAAAAAAATTCTTCAAAAATTAAACATGAAACAAATAAAAAAAACTTCTATTTCAAAAAGCTTTAGAAAACTTGTAGCCTAAGCCATGAGATTCGAATAAACCGATAGAAAAGAAATTGAAGATAACAACAAAACCATTTTTTTAAATAATATATAATGATAAAACCATAAAAGAAAATGAAAAAAAAAAAAAACAATCTCTATTCGTCTTAATTCTTAAAACTGTTGACTCGTGTCATTAGATCAGTGACACGAGAAATGGAAAAACCATGAAACCTAGTCCCTAACAAACCAAACGCTGAATGATGAAACAAGGAAAAAATTTATAGCACAAAAAACTAAAATTAAAAGAATGAGTGTTAAAATCAAAATAAAAAATGAATTAGAGGGCATAAAAATACTAACATTGGAGGGTTAAATTGAAAATAAAACAATCTTTAACAAAAGCAAAAAGAAATATCAAAAGAATAAGGGCTGAGTTGAAAAAAATAAAACAACATAAACTTTGATTAAAGGATAAAATTGAAAACAATAAAACTTTAATAAAAAAAAGCCAAGAAAAAAAATCAAAAATCAAAAGAATAAGGACCAAATTGAAAACAATAATATATGACAAGTTGTAATTTAAGGAATCGGATGAAAACATCAAAAACTTTCCTAAAAAGGCCAAGGACTAAAATAACCAATAAAAAGCATAAGGACTAAAATTGAAATTAAAAAGAAAAGCGAACAACCGTGCACTTTTGTTCAAAGAAAGAGAAAAGAAGGAAGAAAAAAGAAATGACCATTGGCGACAAACTACTCATCAACCACTATCACGCGCTGCACCAGGAGAAAAAGGGTGAGATGTCAGCTTCCAATGACATGGCAAATAGCAGATTTGGCCACTAGAATGCTCCGAACACACCACAAACAGTAGGCACTGACATTATTAAAATGAAACTATAGTTAGGATTGTAGGGTGCAAGAACATTGCTTTCACGTCTCCCGCATCCAAAAAGTGATAAAAAATGTTAAAATATGTCATGTAAAGTCGCAAAGATGAATTAGAGCCGGGAAATCCGATAAAATGGGAAATTATCATGTAAAATTAAAATAAATAGTGAACTGACACAAAAGAAAAAAAAGCGTGGCTAAATATTGTGCAAACATGAAAACATAAATCTTGCAAAGTTAATTATTTATACTCAACTTTAATCATGGGAGAAATGGCTTCAAAAGAAAATAAAATCTCTCATGCAAAATTAATAAATATCATGGATGAGAACTATGATATTTAATTAAATATCACGGTTCTCAATAGCAGCTTTTAAAAGTGTATTATTGTATTAAAAAAATTTGCTTTCATGTCATTTCACCATTTATTTTAATTTTATGTGTTAATCCCAATTCATCCTCATAAATCAAGTGTTTTTTATGTTATACACAAATACAGGCTAAACACACAGTGACAATAAAATGAAAAATTAGCACATAAAATTAATATAAATGGTGAAATGATACAAAAACAAACAAAATTTGGCTAAATAATGCACTTTTGGATATCATAGTTCCGAATTGTAACATTTATTAATTCTCTATGAGAAACATAGAATTATATCATGAGATGACGGATAATTACTTAATTTTTAGCCCTATTAATTCTAAGATTCTAGCTTTCCAACAGAAGTCTTTTTTTTTTCTATGTGCTATCAAGGTATAAAGAGAAGCGCATAATCTGAAATGAAAACATACACTGTGCAAAGTCAATTATGTATGCTCCTTTTTAATCATTAGAAAAATGACATCAGAAGAAAATGAAGTCTCTCATAGAAAGTTAATAAATGTCATGGTTGAGAACTGTGACATTTAATTAAATGTGTCACGGTTTCCAATCACGACATCCAAAAGCATGTTATTTTGCTAAAACTTTTTGCTTCCATGTTATTTCGCAAGGTATTTTAATTTTATGTGCTAATTTTTCAATTTATCTTGGGAAATCAAGCTTTTTTTCTCTTGTACACCATCACATGCTAAACACAAAGTGACGACGACAATTAAAAAAACAATAGATATTTGACTCGTGCTCTATTGCGAGTTGTAATTTTTTTTTAAAAGTAGATAGATAGACTATTTTGATATTTTTTACATAAAAAATTTGGTGTAAATAAAAAAATTTATCCAAGCATCTAATCAAACCAATAGAAAATTATCAATGTAAACAAAAAAAAAAATCATTAACAATAACTAAAAGAGAAACTGGACAAATTGAGAGGTAGATGTAGTTCAAGATATTTAATCTCGTAAAATGAGATATTTACTTGTTTATATCTACCTCATTTATTTCTTACAACCAATAAAAGATAACAGAAATAGAAACATTTATGAAACTGAGTTAATAAAATAAAAGGAAAAAAAATATTATGCAACGCCGGACAAATCAAAAATATTTTTTTCAAAAGAAATATTTTTTTTATCAAATAAAGCTTATATGTATAAAACAATCTTCAAAAATTAAACACTAAACAAATTAAAAAAACCTTTATTTAAAAAAGCTTTAGAAAACCTGTGGCTTAGACCATGAGACCGGGATAAACCGATAGAAAAAAAATTAAAGATAACAAAAAAAACCAATCTTTTTTAAAATAATGCAAAATAATAAAACCATAAAAGAAAATGAGAAAAAAAAAACAATCTCTATCCGTATCAATTCTTAAAACTCATGATTCATGTCATTAAATCGCTGGAACGAGAAATAAAAAAACCATATAGCCCAATCCTAAACAAACCAACCACCGAATGATGAAACCGAGAAAAACATTATAGCACAAAAAACTGCACTTAAAAGAATGAGTGTGAAAATTAAAATAAAAAATAAATTGGAGGGAACAAAAAAAACTAACATTGGAGGGTTAAATTGAAAAGAAAAAATCTTTAACAAAAGCAAAACAATATATATCAAAAGAATGAGGGCTGAGTTGAAAAAAATAAAACAACATAAACTTTAATTAAAGAATGAAATTGAAAACAATAAAACTTTAATAAAAAAATCCAAGAAAAAAAGTCAGAAATCAAAAGAATAAAAACCGAATTAAAAACAATAATATATGACAAGTTGTAATTTAAGGACTAAGATGAAAACATCAAAAACTTCCCCAAAAAGGCCAAGGACTAAATTAAGAAATAAAAAACATAAGGACTAAAATTGAAAATAAAAAGAAAAGAGAATAAATGTGCACTTTTGATGGAAGAGAGAGAAAAGAAGAAACAAAAAAGAAGAAATGACCACCGGCGACAAACCACCAATCAACCACCACCACACGCTACTTGAGGAGGAAAAGGGTGAGATGTCACTTCTAATGACACGGCAAATAGTAGATTTGACCACTAGGATGCTCCTCACGCGTCATACAAAGAGTGCGGACGCCTCAAGCGCGCCAATGTTTGAGGGGCACGCACTTGTTACTTTTTTATTTAAGAATTACTTATTTAAAAGTCTAAAACACCCTTCATGATTATGGTATTAACAAAAAACCCATGTGAAAAGACAAAATCACCCCTGAACTCTTCCCTTATTGTTTTCCGATTCCAAGGGCAGAAAAGTGCTTTCATGATTTTTCAAAAAACATAAAGGCATAAATACCCTTAGCTAGCAATTCAAATTTTTTTGTGTGTGGGTAAATAAGTAATTGTACTGTTCAAAAAAAGTTGCAAAGACAAAAATAACCCAAACAATCTTTTAATGATCAATTGGTCTTTGGAAAAGACAAAATCACCCTCAAAACCAAGGATCCTCGTTGTTTCTTCAAATGACAAAACCGTAAGTTAACTGTCGCAATGAACAGGTCTATGTGTTTATGTGCACAATATTCCTTATAATGTTTAGGCTGCGTGTTTTATCATTTCTGTTAAAATGATTTTTTATAATATAACATTTTGTTTCATTAGAAAAAAATATGACGAGCTTGTCCAATTATCTGCACATAAATTATTATTTATAAAATAACTATATTTCCCTGTACAAGCAAATAAAGGACATATCTGCGTAAGGGTCACTTTCTCTGTCATTTCCTCACTCCTCCAAAAATCTCAATATTTTATTTTTGTTATCTGATAAAAACATTATTGAAGCTCACACACCCTTTGCTTTCTACCGTACTTTTCCAAAAAGGTATGGGCTTTTTCTCTCACTTTCTCGCAGACTTCTCTCGAGAACCAAATAGAATCACCACCATTAGCACTTCCTTGTCTCACTTAATCACTATCTTCCTATCTTTCTACACGACCATATCACATTTCTAAGAATATAAATCAAATGCTAATAATTGTTTGTTTCTCCTCCGACAAATAGATTAGAGAGAAGGACCGAAAATGTGGAGGTTAAAGATGGCAGAAGGAAGAAATCCTTATAATGTATCAATTCGTTGAACCAAATCTTCTTCATCCTTAGAAAAAAAAAAGTATCATCGCGAGGATTTGGGCAAGTAAGAATTCTAATTCAAAAGCTTTCCATCTCAGAAAATTAATTATGATATTAACTTAATTGTAGACATATTCTTATTCTTAACTTAATACTATACATAGTCGGTTTACTTCAAATATATAGTTGCAATATCTCATGTGTTAAAGTTTGGGATTTTATATTTTCCTTAAAAAATCATAAAATAAAGATGAGTCATTTATTCAAAGCATCATTAAATATGAAGATGACATTGTTTACTCCAAAGATACGTGAAGAAAACATAATGCCCAGTTTCCCACCCATGTTGTCACATCATATCCAGGTGAAATATTGCACTTGCATTGAAGCATGTTTATGGTTTTGCGGGCTAATTCATGTTATTTGCATTTATCATGGAGCATTTATTTGTATAGTTTACCTTTTAGTGGAACATTTATTTATATAGCATTTATTTGTCCAGTTTCCCACCTTTTTTTTTTTTACAATAGAGACAAAAATATAGTTTACCTCTTGGTTGGGATTGTTTTTGCTAGCTAGGTGGATTTATTTGTATTTGGACTTATGTAGGTGTAAAGGCCTGAACTCGAGCCTACGCGATTATGTCTTTTTAGCTTAAACTCTAACATTGTTGCTAGGAAAAATGCTAAGAATAAATCTAGTAGATCAAGTAATATATGATGAAAAGGAGAGAATCGTTTTTAAATTGTATGACAAAATGCTTAAGAATTGGAACACTAGATTTGAGTTGATTAATGCTCGTTTCATAATATGGTGTGAAGTGACCTTAATACCAAAAATGTGCTAATCCCAGAACATTTATAAACAAGTCAACCAATCTGTTAATATTGATACTACATTTTAATAATATCTCAAAGAATATTTTCTAGTTATTATAAATCTCCTAAAATTTAGGAGATGTTCTTTAAATCCCTGTAAATATGTGTTCACTCATAATATCAATAAAAATTATTAGGGATATTCATTATAAAACCTTTGTTTTTGACATGGTATCAAGTCGTCTCTATTTCCTTTCTATTTAAATGGAAATGATATCCAATCTATCAAAATAGTTATGTATTTTCAGAATAAAAATTTAATGGCTCTTCAACCTAACAAATTCAACTCATGTTCAAGGAACTAATTTCATTTTAATATCACAAATTCTCACATGCTAGTTTTTTTTCATATTGTATACAAACAAGAGGACCATGACCATGACTAAAGCACTCTAAGAACTGTAGAGATAAGTTCTGGTCATCTATATTTGGTGTAAAAAATCCAACTGCTTAGTAAAACCTTAATCCAATATCTCTATTTTCTACTCTTGTTCAATATATTTTTTTTTTTGGGTTAGGTGATGAAGTCATGGAAAAACTTCATTGAAAAATATTGAATTTCCCTGTCTGATGAGATCTGAATTCGAGTTGTACTTGTAAAACAAATCCCTTGTGAAACAAGAGACACTCCGATGTTTAAGTCAGTATTTGAGTTTTTCTCCCAAAAAAGAAGTGGGTACAATTGAAGAAGAGGAAAATGATGTTTTTATATAGAGAAGAGATCTGTGTGTTCTTTATCTTGTTGAATGTTCTTTGTGTAGTGAAAAGATGGTAAATATAGTGTTCTTGGATGAATAATCCTCTAGAACAATCCTCTAGAACTATGGATCTCTCTCTTTCTCTCTATCTCAAAATGAGAGAATAAATAGCTTGAAAAATATTTAGAAAATTTCTGAGAAAAAGTATTATTCATGAATAGTATGATGTAAATAATACTATTCATGAATAATAAAACAAGATAGCTCGGTCAGGCCAAACCAAGGAAAGATAAGGAGAGGGATGAGAGAGAGAAGAGGGGATAAGGCTTTGTCTAACCGAGTATGGGGGCTCGGAACTCAGTCTGAACGAGCTTTGCATAATAAACACTAGTCATATATAGTAAGTATTATTCATGAATAATAAACAACATTATATTGAGTTAAAGAATGAGAGAGAAACGTAGAAGAGAGAGAGGAGGGGATGGAGCTTTGTTTGATTGAGTATGGGGACTCAGAACTCGTTTTAAATGAGTTTTGCATAATAAACGAGACTATATTGAGCTACAGGATGAGAACACTAATAAATAAACAAATAAAAAAATGGAAATCAAAGCAAGCATATATATATATATATATATATATATATATAAAAGCTAGGTCTAGCCTAACCTGTACAAGCTGAGTTGGTGACAGCCAGCCCAACTTGATCACTGGCCAAGTGAAGCGGCTGGCTGAAAACGTGCGTGAAATGTTCACGCAGTCTTGCTACAAGAACGATGTAATTATAATCCACCTCAACAGTACCAAGTGAATTATATTGCAAAGGAAGAGAAGAGAAGAGCAGAGACTTACCTCTTTGCTGTTGGAGACGGAGGCGAAGTGAGAGTGACCGTCTCTGGCTGATCTGATGACACTTCTATGATGAATGCAAAAGCCTTCTCCTCTGTTATTGCTCGTCTTGGTCTCTTCGTCCTTCTGAACTATGCTGAGAGCTTCACTTGAGATGCTCTGTCTCCAGTGTAGTCGCTGATGAAGACTGAAATGATCGTGCCTGATCAATGCTTCTTCTTCCTTTTCTCGTTTTTTTCTTTCTTTTTCTCTGCTTTTCTTTTTTCTGTTGGTTTCTTTTTTTGCTTTTATCTTATTTTCCCTGTCTCTCTCTTTCTTTCTGGTGCTCTCTGTTTCTGTCTATCTTCTGTGTTTTTCTCCTTCTCTCTGTGGTTTCTCCTTTTCTTCTAGTCTTCCCCCTGTGTTGTTCCTGTTATTTCGTTCGTTTCCCCCCTGTTCTCCCCTGTTCTTTCCTTTTCGTCTTCGCTCTGACCTGTGCGTCCTGTGTTGTTCCTGGTCCTCCTGTTCTTCTTTTTGTTCGTTCCTATGGTATTCTCTCCTCGTCCCTGTCTTTTTCCCCTTTTCTGTGTCCTCTGATTGTGGTCTTTATAGGGGAAGAGAATGCCCTTGCATGTGGTGATCGTGGAGATGAGCACGGTTCAGTCGTGCTTGGTACATTACTGGATTGTTGATGGCACATCATGGGGGAGAAATACTGGGTAAAGACGTGACCATGATTTGTTACAGTTTTCTTGCGGTTTCCCTATTGAATCGGTTTTCTCCAGGATGAAAGACGGAGATGATGAACAGTGATTCCAAACGGCGCCGTTTTCAACAGAAATGGCGATTTTCAATTTGGTCCCTGAACATCTAACATTTAACAATTGGATCCCTAATCAAGGAAAATCTCCTTTCTTTTAATTTTACCCTTGGATCAAATTGCAATTGAACCCCTAGATATTGGCATTATTTACAAAACAGTCCTTAATTTCAATTTAATCAATTTAGTTCTTAATTGACTCTCGAACTTTTAATTCTTTTAAAATTACCCCTAAAAAAATCAATTAATCCTGTATCACCGCCTTTTCACTTTGGTACTTGGACTTTAATTTCTTGTAATTTGATCTAAATCAACCCCAAGTTTTGGTATTTCTTCAATTAAACCCTTAATTGCATTAATTAATTAAATCAAAGCTTAATTAAGTCCCTAAACTTATCAATTCTTCTCATTTTTTACCAAATTGACTCCTAAATTTATAATTTCATCCTTATTAGTCCTCAAACTTTTAATTTATGTTGTCTTAACCCAATTTTCAAATTATTATTTTTTCATTCATTTTTTTGTTATTTATTTTTATTTATTATTATTATTATTTTATTTTTTGAAAATTCAAAAATTAAATTATAACAGTAAGCATTATCCATGAATAGCAAACATTACCCATGAATAGTAAATGAGACTATGCTGAGCAAAGATATGAAAAAAAATGGAAGGAAATGGAGCTCGGTCAAGCCACAACCCAATTAAATGTGTTGGACTGGGTTGGGCTGCGACCCAACCAAGTCTAGTGGGACATGATTGGGCCTTGGCCCAACCAACTTCTTATTTTTTTTTGTTTTTTTGTTGTATATCACCGGATTTTTTCTTTCTCGATAAATCTAGGACCATAAGGGTATTTATACCAGCAACTTGGTACAATGACTACACTTTCTTGTTTATAATGATATAATGTAATTTTATCTTACTTGTATTGTATAGTTCAAAGTAAATACCACATTTTAACTCAAACTCAATGAATAACTAATAGAACCTATAATAGGTTTTTATTAATACACCAATATACATAACCTTTATTATTTTAATATTTAATATTTAGTGTGTGTGTGTCAAATATGTATATATCTTTTTATTTTTTTTAATTAATAAATAGTTCTCAAGTGATGAATATCTAAATGTTTCATAATATATTAATATCTAAATTTTTTATATGATAGGTAATAGATAAAGTAAAAACAAACTATGAGAGAGAGAGAGAGAGAGAGAGAGAGAGAGAGAGAGAGAGAGAGAGAGAGAGAGAGAGAGAGAGAGAGAGAGAGAGAGAGAGAGAGAGAGAGAGAGAGAGAGAGAGAGAGAGAGATAAAAAAAAAAAAAAACTTCTACAAGAGGACTAGAACCAAACTTAAAAATAAAAAGAAAAGGAACTAAAGTTGAAACATCAACAATCATGCAAGAAGGTGAAGTTGTAATTTTTAAATGAGAAGAGAGAAAAGAAGGCAAAAAAAGACCTACAGGTGACAAACCGGACCACCACCAAAAACATGGATCACATTAAAAGGAAAAGGACACGGTGACACTTCCAACGACAAAATAGAAGGGCATTGTTGGACGCTAAGAGGCGTTACACAAGCCGCCTAAAGCGTGCTAGAAGCTCCAGATGCGCCACACGCACACATCCTTTTTCATTTTTTATTTAGCCAAATACCAAAATGCCCCTAAGTTGACTTTATAATTACAAAAAAAACTATTGTGAAAAGACCAAGAAGCCCCTTGATTCTAGGTTTTTTTTTCTTTTAACGATGTTTTCATTTTTTTACTGTGCATTTTAATTTTTAATTATTTTTTTATATTTGATGAAATACCAAATTACCTTTTAGTTGACATTATAATAAAAAAAACTATTGTGAAAATACTAAAAATCCCTTTTGTCAAGTTTAATTTTTTTGACTTCCAATAATATTTTGATCATTTTATTATGTAATTTAGATGGAAAATAACTCATTTCTCATCTTTGAATTCATAATAATGAATGTTCCATGTAAAAATAATCGTTAAAGTTAACAATGCTAAAAACTGGAATTGAAACAATATAATAGTGTTTGTTACATATGTCCAACATTTTTTTTT
>Ga0325414_1006293_pt1 | contig 12578 bp, 2 predicted proteins | sample PopdelMetagenome_8_FD_206183 | JGI IMG/M metagenome (GOLD analysis project Ga0325414, IMG submission 206183) | Populus deltoides microbial communities from Bellville, Georgia, United States - Leaf-PdKOR-R3 | ecosystem: Host-associated > Plants > Phyllosphere > Phylloplane/Leaf | place: USA... | reverse complement strand
GAAAGAGAGACATTGTGATTAAAGAAATGGTCTCGATAAGTGAGGACATAAGGGCCCGCATGTCTAGGTGATGTAAGGAGAGGGGATCTCTTACGTGTATGGTAAGTTGCTTGGGTGGCGTGGTGTGATTGGCCTGAAACCATGGAGGGATTCTTAGGCTGAGGAACCATCCCATTAGGGATTTAAAAAAAAAAAATAAACAAAAATCAAAAGGGTAGGTGAATATTTTTAAGTTGGGAAATGATAGTATCCACCGTTTGGAACTGTGGTTTAAATAAAAATTATTTAAAATTATTTTTTATATTTATAAATTTTTTTAATGTAATGATATCAAATATAAATTTTAAAAAATAAAAAATATTATTTAATATATTTTCTCATAAATACCATAAAATCCAAATTCTGTAGCATCTTCTTCTTTTTTTTTCTCATTCCAACATCGGGTACTTGAAGTTTTCTTCCCTTCTTCTTTTTATAATTGGCTCCACCATTGCTTTAATATTCTATAGGTTATTAGTTCAAAATAAAAGGTTTTATACAGATTCGGTCTCATCAAGTTAGTTTTAACAGGATATATTATATAGTTTAATTTTAGCCTTCCAATTTAAATGAAGGGCTTGGAGTTTTTTAGGTGATTTTATCTTAATTAAATCTTCTTCTTTTTATATTTCAAATTTAACCAAATCTATTTGTTTTTAAATGTCATCAAAATTAATAAAGATAAAACTCAGTCCCTCCTGGATCGTAAAGAATATTTTCAAATTTTTTATTGATAAAATCATTATATTGATGTGCATGAGTTTTTTTAGAAAAATAAATTTTTTTCTTATTTATTTTTTTTTATTATGCATTATAATGCTTTTTCTATTTGAATTGAATAGATTTTCTAGCTTATTTTTTATATTCAATATTATTAGAGTTTTTTAATTTTTATATATAAATGGTTGTAATGATATTTTAGCAAGTTGACAAATAAATGAATAAAATTAAGTATTTTAAAAGTTTTTTATAATTATAGTGTTCTTGATCTTTGAAGTTTTTGACTTGTCATGTTATCTTGTGTTTTTATCTGTATTAGTTGGTATTATAACTCAATGATTTCTAGTGGTTCTGGTTGAAGATTATTGAGGATGAGAAGGCTTCCGTCGAAAAAAAATATTCGAAACTAGTGTGTTGTTTATGTCTATGTCAATTGTTGTTATTAAAAATTTTGATAGTGAGATCTGCGATGAAACAGTCCTCACAAATATATTATTTTAGGGATCAATGATGGAGCAGATCACACAGAAACTGTGTTAGGAACCCATAAAGTGACGACTAAGACACAAAGAATGATTGTGGAAGATAATTGTCGACTCAAATCTGAATTTAAGGACAAATTCCTTCAACACGAGGAGATTGATGAGTGAACTTTTTTAAAAAACAAATATTTTTCTTAGTTAATTTATTTTTTCCTATTATGTATTACAATGCTTTTTCTAGTTTTTTTTTTCCCTTCTACTTTAAGGGAATAGTTTTTCTAATTTAATATTTATATTCAATATTATTAGATTTTTTTAGTATTTTCTCTATACAAAGGGTTATAATAGCTTTTTGACAGATAAAGATATCGAATAATTAAATCACATATTTTGAGAGTTTTTAAGAATTTTAACTTATAATAAACTCTATTATCTTTTGCTCTCATATATGTCACAAAATATATATATATATATATATATATATATATTAGTTTAAGATTTATTTTGAATATACTTTGATATATACGATACGAAAAGAAAAATAATCAAGAAACTCATCTCTTATATTATATAAATTTCAAGTTGTTCTAGAATTTATGGAAGAAGTTCACTTGATTTCTTATTATTCTTTAATTAAATCTATCCATCCTTTTTTAATAGAAAAATATTGCCTTTTTAATTCGAAGAACTAAAATTGTACCATCCCCGTAACACGAGCTAGGCAGGCACACGGCTAGTTAATAACATATTTTGATAGCTATGTGTTAACAGTTGAGTTAAAATTGATGGTATTTTTACGAAATAATTAAAGAATAAATGTCAAAATCCGTTCCCTTAATAGTTTATCTTTTATTGTTTATAACAAAACAACTACAACGGAAGGTATGTTTACTTTGGCCACAAATATATTTTACTATTAATTAACGATATTTTTGCTATTCCTAAAGAAAATCAATTGTTTTGTTATTGAAAGTATTTTGGTATTTTCAAGTGGCCAATTAATCATTAATTTATTGAATATATAGAGGTATAGATGTCTTTTTCAATTTTTAAAGGATGTTAAAATGATCTAATTACCCTTCAAATTAAAGTTTTTTTACATTTTATTAAAATAAAAACTACTTATTTAACCAGCCGGCTAGAGCTATAACCAGGGTCATTGAAATTTTTTTCTTTCTTTAAAATGATTTACGATACTTAAACATCATTTTTTTATAAGAAAAGAATAAAGTTGACCCACGGTGTTAGTTTAATTAAATGCACACATTTCAGTGTGTGTTTGATAATACGATGCAAAGTACTTATATAAAATAATTTAAAATTAAAATTATATTAAAATAATTTTTTTTATATTGACACATCACAACTATTAAAAAACACCTTAACAAAAAATAATTTGAAAAATAAAAACAAACATTCCCTCTATCTAAGTTTGTGCTCCCATAAGCCCATAAAAAAATCCACATGCGGAATGAGATATGTGGTCTTCATGACCTAATGAATTTAAGGTGGTGTTTGAGAGTGTGATAGAAATATATTTTTTAAAAAAGTTAATTTTTTTTAGTTTTAAATTATTAATTTTTTGTATTTTTAAATCATTTTGATGTATTAATATTAAAAATAATATTTTTTTAAAATAAAAAAACTATTATTTTAATGCAATTTTCATATATAAAAAAAAGAAAAAACACTTTAACACACTTCTAAACCAGTACTAAATTCATAACGAGCAGGAAAACAAGAATCACAAACTAGTGTTCAAGAATCTATTTCTTCCCATTTTCTTTAAAAAAAAAACAAAGTGAAAAAACTACCCTTCTGCAAATGAAATAATTAGGGTCTGTACTCACCAGTAATTAATAAGAGGAGGTGGTGGAGTCAAAGTCTTGTGAATGTCTCTACAACTAAGCTAGGCAGGAGTTTTGATTCATCCCTGTCAGTGTAAAGATGTTTTTATATATTCCTATACAATGGCCTGTAACTCTCTGCAATCGAGGGCCATACACCCTGTTCTATCAAATTGAATTAATATTTCCTACCTAAATTGTAAGGTAGTTGGCCCCTCTGATTCATGATTCTGAGGAAACAAAATCTTTTACCAAGATTATCAGTACCGAATATTTGTTCCTATCCTTTTTATAACATATGCATGCATGCATGCAAGCTGTTTCCATATACTGGAAATCGTCTTGTCATATATATACTATTATAAACACTGCTCTAGCGCTCATGGAAATTTCGAGGATGATCTTCTCATTTGGCAATCACTTAAATTATCAAAGAGGCTGAATTGATGCGTTAAAGCCGATCCGAAGTGTCCTAATAATTCAATAGAGCTTTATTCTAGCTCTCAGGAGTCGTGCGTGCCATTAGTACTGATCTCTATCTATTAGCATATGAAACAATGATTATGATTCTAAACTCGATCGAATGTGAGCTTTTTTCGTTGCTTTCTGTAAAGGGTTATATTCAAACTTCATAATTTTGAAAAAAATGAGATCAGATCTCTCGCATAAAGGTTTCTTGTTCATTTATTGATTGGAAAAGGAGAGAGATGCATGATCAAAATGCTATTTCAAGACCCCCACTCAAGCCCTTTGATTACAGTTCTACTAATACAATGGTGGCAAAAACCGGGTCGACCCTGTTTCAATTACTACATAATATGAAAATTCACTAGCAAAAAAGGAAGGAGATACTGGAGAAGTGATGTTCAGGCCGTACAAAAATTCTCTCCTGCAAAATAAACCAAGCCCGGTGGGTTCGGCAAGTTAGAGCCAGAGATTCCTATACAGTGCAGTACTGAAAAGAGAGGAAGAGTAGGTTGCCTCCTAGGAGTGGCGAGGACAAGAGGGACGCACGCCTAATGATCAGAGGGCTTTCTCTCCGTTGAAACACTAGAAAGAGAAGCGATACGTACATTAATGGTGTTTCGAATCCTAATTAATATTCTGTCTCCATTTCATTTCTGCCACTGTCACATGAATTTGGCATGCAAACCGAAAAATAATGGCCCGATTAATCAAGATAATCTTTTATTAAACAGTACTCACATTGAAATCTAAGCATTTATATATAATTTCTTCTTTCATAGTCTCTACTTGGAGTCAAATTTACTATACGCGATTTGATATCTCCAAAATGTCAAATCACAATATCGATGCACTGCAAGAGAAGGAATCAACACTGTTAGGAACATACAAAATAGAACCATGCAAAATGTATTATATCTTGTCATAGCAGATTCCGAAGATCTAGGCCATAAAAAAAAGTTAAGAGAGAGAGAGAGAGGACGCACGTATCTTGTATTGACTTGCCATCAGATGTCTCATTAATTATACTCTTGATTTAAAAAGAGATTTAAAAAAAAAACAAATGTAATTTAAAAATTTTGATAAAATAATATCTTTTCAAAAAAAATTAGTGAAATATTATATTTTTATCTTGTCACGATTCTAGAGAAGCTATTCTGAAACACGACAAAATAATTATTGTATTTTTAAAGTGTGATATGTAATAAAACTAAAATTATTCTCAAATCAAAGAATATGGTAATTAAACGCAACGACTCTCTCTCTCTCCAAATTGAGTCCCCAACCATTATCTCTCTAAAAAACTTACCAAACACTTGTTTTTTATCCTAAAACACCCAAAAATCAAACCCAAAATATTTTGCTGGGTATGAAATAATAGTTCATCCTATTCTGGTTATTATGAAACAACCTTTACGATAGGAATTTGATTTGTGGTATGAAATAATACGTAAGTGGGCCCAACATATCAAGAATGACTTGAACCAAAAGAAAAATAAGCGTTATGTTATGATAGCGGTCACTAGCATTGTAACATGACAACTAATCTTTCAAAATCAGTTAATCATGTTTTGAAATGTGTTTGTGCAATGTCTATTTCAGCTCTAGTACAATTGATATCTTTATAAGTGTAATAGTTATTACATCAAGCAGAGATGTGAAGCAAATAATTTTATTCAACATGGAATAATTTATTCCTCATCAATTCAGGTTGAATTGACAATAAGCATGGATAATCAAGATTTCATATTATAATGTTGTTCATAATCATATCTACTAATATTCATAATCGGATTGCATTATGCTAGCATGAATTTAGTTTGACACCCCTCCTTCTGAATTGAATGAGGGTAACATGTGTCATAAATGGATTAAAGAGCCATTTACCACACTACTATCTGATGCTAACGACGAGGTCTTGTAGAGGTGTCAATTAAATTATGATTTGAATGTTGATGATTATTTATTAGGCTTGTATGAATTAATATGATAATTTTAATGTGTTATGTAGGTATGACAGAGCATATATATACTATATCTGTTTGGTAGTGTATTATTCACAAACCCCGCAACGAGATATATGCCTTTAATTTATTTGATACTCCTGGATGATTTTGACATCATTTCCACATATAACTGGGAATCTACTAGCTTGACATGTCTGTATGGATATTTATGTCTTATATGCATGAAAGGGGTCAAACAAGTTAGGGGATGTTTGTTACTTCTACAAATATGAATCGAAAAATTTAAAATAACTATTTATACTTTAAATGTTTGTTGTTAACATGTAATATATAATTTGTTTTTATTTAATAACAATTATGGTATTGAGAGCATCTTCATGTGGGGTGACCCTAAATATTCAGATTCATGCTTATAACTTTCCAGATTATAGGGGTTACACTATAGCTACTACTAGAATGCAACTATTGCAATGTTATTTTGCAATTAAATGCATTTATATTCTCTAATTTAAATTTTAAAAAATACAATTAAACTGACATATTTGTAATACTAGATGGTGTACTAGTAGAATATTTGATAATAATCCAATATATGTGATGTTATTTTATCAGGATGGGCTAGAGAGGCAGCACGCTATCCAGGTATTTTTTTAAACTACTTGGTAAATAAAAAAAACTTAACTTAATCGAATTATTGTTGTTTAATATTTAAAAAAAATTATCTTCTAGAGGTCATGTAGATACTGTATTTGAGTGAAAGTTGGCAATTGCTCCTATTTACACTAGTAAGATAAATATTTTTTTAGATGGTTGAGCTACATTTCACAAACCAAGTAATATGATAGTTCAGGTACAAATAACAAATTTCAGTCGACATTGATGCGAATGATGCTTTGCGTGCCATAAATCATCAGGGTAAAATTACTAATTATGACGGGTTAAGCCATCATAAAATTTATATATCACAGTGGGATGCATAGAGAAATGAGATATTTACAAAGATGTATCATTTGATTACAAATGAGAAGTGATTAATGAAAATACTAGGATAACTACTATAGTTTAATTGATATAGCAGTTCAACACAACAATATTTAATTATTGTCATGGTTTAAAATAGTGACGTACAAAGATGTGTTGTTGGAGCAAAACTTTTTGATGTGGTGTTAATTCATAAATTTTTTAATTAATGTAAGTGTTCGAATCAGTTTGCGTCCAATTTGATTAATTTCACGGGTTCTTAAATTAATAATTATATAAATTTTCAATAATCATAAAATTTATAAAAAATTTAAATTGATAATTTTTAAAAAACAAATAGAGTTGAGCTACACCTTTCAAATTGTTTAATTTATCTAAAAAGAAGAAGAAATACGGTCAATGTATGCAACTCAAAGAACAACCTTCCTGAATCTTTGGACAGTGAAATTTAGTACGGTTAGTAAACGTAAGGTCACAACCGGCTGTGAGCGGTGACTACACAGAACAGGGGTTGTTTTTTTTTTTACATGTCTCGGGCAGTGTCCTTTACTCAAGGGAGATGTTCGCTGGCTGTTGTCGGGCAGCAGTACAGGCTGCTATTTGCTGCTGTGTCAAGTATATATTTGTGCGAGCAAATGCTATCTGTATATGCGAGCTTGTGCTTCCATCGCTTTAACTTTAACCTCCCCCCCTTGTGATTTTTTGTCCCTAGCTTTATTCCTGTCCTGGGGCTTGGGCTAGCTAACTTGTCTTTAAGCAAAGAATGCCTGGAACAGAGGGACAAACCCTCATTTATGCCCTTATCCATCCATCCATCCATCTCTCCCTAGAAAACCACACCCACTTGAATTCAGCTCTCGTTTTTGTGCCTGTTTAGCTGTGTTTAAAAGACATCAAATTAATAATATTTATGCTCTGCTGTGCTGACTGTCGTTGATGAAACAGGCTTGATTTGAGGGTAGCTAATGCGGGTTTCTCTCACTCTAATGAGGGTGTTCTTGCCACGTTGTAAGGATATGGAGAGTTAAACTTTACCTAAAGAGGTCCCTACAAGATCTTCTTAAGCAAGAAAAGCATAGTCAAGGTCCAAAGCCATTCTATGCCCGCCCATTACCACATAAGTTTTAAGTTTTTTATTTTATTATCACCGGTTCTTTTCTCCTGGCTTGGAAGCAAATTCAAAAAAACGCAACATTTAGCTGCAACTTTCGTCTTCTTTCACATATATCTTTATCTAGTTTCTATGTGGAAATAAGAAAAAGATCAATATTGGGAAAACAAAGGTACATCAATTTACCAGTACAGCATGTCAGACCACAGGATTTAGGACTATAAACATGATGATCTTCTCCTTCACAGTGGAGTTGCTCTTGCAACGCATCATTGTACTTCTGACTAATGGGACATTACTATTTGCCCTTCTTTCTTCATGCGCGATGTTCGCCAGGGATATTGATTGTATTTGCTGCTTTTTACTGTATCATTTGAAATCTATCATCTCAAAAAGCTTTTTATCCATATTTATTTTAGTCTTAGATTATTATTTTTTATTTTTAAATCATTTTGGTATATTGATGTTAAAAATAAATTTTTAAATATATATATTATTTTAATATATTTTCATACGGAAAAAATATTGAAAAGCAACATTTATCGTGCTCTCAAACAACCTAAAACATGACATTTATTGTCATTGCGTTACTTACTATTATCAAATATTTTAACCTTTTTCACAAAATTATTATATATATATATTAATAAATTATAATTGCGAGTAAAAGATAAATATCTAATGAATTACATGATTCATAATCATTATAAATAATGATGATTCTCATCAAATATTTAAGGTTAGGAATTCAAATAAGAAAGTCTTATATAATAAGAAATGTAATTTTAGTCGGTATTATATAATATACTAAAACAATTAGATAAATTATTGTAGCAATTCACAATATCATAAAATATTTTTTTAATTTTATCCTTTTTTTTTAATTGCAACTTTTTATAACCAAATTAATGATCAAACTCTAAGAATTTAGTAAGGAAAGAAAAATTCCAGCAAAAGAAAGGCAAAGGTGTAAAACAAGAGAAATCTCATTGTTAATCTCAAATTCATGTGAAAAAATACTTTATAGTCCATCTATTTTTCTTTTTCTTTCTTTTTAGTCACTATAGTTTGTGAAATTTTAGTTTTAGTATAAAAGTTCATTCTATTTATTTTTTAATCCATGAATGTGAGAGAGAGGAGAGAGAAACTCATTGAATTATAAAAAAAGAGAAAGAAAATTATTGGTTGGCCACATTACAATAATAAAAAATATTGATTTTGGTGTAAACATATTTTATTTGACAAGAACGATCTCATCAAGGTATTTCTGAACCATCATCTTGCCTGAAAAAATAGACCAGGACGAGAGAGAAATTTTTTTACTAGTCTGATATTGTGTTTTTGGACCATTTCAAGGATTTGTTTTAGGTTGATAAATTACTTTTTTTTATATTGCAAGGGTTTTATTAGGTAAAAATGGATTGAAATAAATGGGTTTTTAAGGGTTGATAAATTAGTTTTTTTATATTGCAAGGGTTTTATTAGGTAAAAATGGATTGAAATAAATGGGTTTTTAAAGGAAAAAAAAACCCTTTTAATTTTCCTGTTACAACTATAGTGGCCAGATTTTAGGCAGGTAGATGATATGTCATGTAGCTTTTTGTTTTTTTAAAGCAAACGACTAGACATGTCATCCACCATTTTAGAAAAAAATAAAAAATAAAGAAACGACTAGGCATGCAGACTTGGCCTTGCATAAAAAAACTAATTAAATATTTTTTTATGATATTTTAATATAATATCGTTTAATTTTTACTTAGTTTATGAATAAAATTGTGATATTTTTTTATATTAGTAGGTGCTCTTTGCAACTTTGCATAGTATTTTTCTCCTTTAATTTTATTTATTCACTTTCATATGCGTCTCTTTTTTTAATATCATTTTATTAAAAAAATTGGTTCCAATTAATAAAGTTATTAAAACAATTGGGTCCATTAAGTATGTTTTAAAACTGTATATCCAGATCTACATCTATATCTCATTTTACAATTTAGTATTTGGTTAACTATCATTTAATTTTTACTTGGTTTTCACATAAGATGATAACATTCGTTTTCTAATACTAGCAGACATTCTTTTTTTTCAACATTGCATAATTTTTTTTTGAATTTTATCCAATTGTTTTCATGTGCACATCTATTTTTATTATCATTTAATTAAATAAAAAAATGATTCTAAAAAAAAATGTTACTAAAAAAAACCGAGTTCATAACTCATATTGCAAGATCAAATATCTTGATATAAATCTATTTCTTAATTTTTCAATTTAGCCTTTAATTACTATTGATTTTTATTTTTATTTTGTATTTACTGACATAATGAATTCTTGATTTATTTAATTATATAATGCATCAACCTTTCAATTTAAAATTAGAATTTTTTATATGTGTCAAGAACTCATTGAAAAAATCATGCTTATTCATTTTTTGCATTGCATTTTTTTTATTTGACCCGCGATGAAGCGTGGGCGAGATAGCTAGTTAACAAAAACTAAAAGAGGTGATGCTTTAATGTGCACCATCTCACTAAAAAACTATTCATTGCAATAGGGTTTTTTGTAATTTTATTTTATCTTTCAGCGTTTGATTTATGAAAGATTGAGCTTCATGATTTATCGTGGTTTGTTTTCTACATGGTTATCCTAATCTCTTGATCCATGTTGTGAGTTTAGCGGGTTAACCCATTTAAATTGTTTTTCCTTTTATTTTAATTGGTGATCTTATCAATTTCATCCTTCAACATTAAGTCAATCAGGAATTAGAATTCATGATTTGTTTCGGTTTAATTTCTATTAGGTTATCTCGGTCTCATCCTTCAACCTATATTGACTTGGGTTGTTTTATTTTGTCTTTTATTTAGACCCCCCACCCTCTAATTTCATTCATCAACAATGGATCAATTGATAATTGTTCTTCATAAATATTTTTTGATTTGTTTTATATAAGGTTGTCACAATCTCATGATATGAGTGTGAGTTTGACAGGGTAACTAACCATGATTTTTTTTTAGTTTGCTTTTTATGAGATTATCATGGTCTCATGACCAAGATTATGAGCTTGGTAAGTTAACCTGGAGTGACCTGAGTTTTTTTTTGTGTTCTCTTTTAATTGTTTTTTTTTAATTTTATCCTTCAACATTGGATTGATTAACAATTGAGCTTCATAATTTGTTTTGATTTATTTTATATAGAGTTATCATGGTCTCATGATCCAGCTATGAATTTGATAGGTTAATCCAAGGTAACTTAGGTCGACCCAACATGTTATCATCTCAATATTTTAAAAAATATATCTTAAAATTATTTTTAATCAAACTATATTTTTGCTTGCTATCTAAGTTAGTTTTAGACCCATCAAATTTATCAGATCATGTCAAATTAATGACCACATGATTTAAATTTCTTTTCACTAGGAAAAAAAAAAAGAAGTTAGCAACACCCTTAGCCTAGCATAGCGTAGATAAGCTACTAGTTAATTCTATAAGCAGCCATGATCACTGCTGCGTCTCGCAATAACAATCCTTGTTAAGAGAAAAAAAGATGACACGCGGTATGCTCTGCGAAGAATATTTAAATCACATTGCTACTCATTCTAATCTTCGGGATACAGACCAGTTCCCTTTCTTTCCAAGAACAAAAAGGCATCATGCAAATCTTCCAATCAGGACCCATTATTTGCTGGAAATGAAACCGTACGTCAATTCATGTTGGTTGATAATTGAATTGATTGCAGTCTTATTTTTTTTTTTAAAAAAAAAAGCATTCAATAATCAGGGTATAGAAAAGTCTCCCTCCCTCCCTCCCTCCCCAGATGAAATTCCAAGAGAACCACCTGAATCTCCTTTTCCCAAAGCATTAAAAAACTGTATGAAAGGTAAGGCTGAGATTAGACTTTGTTTTAACGTTAGGAATGTTGGGGTGTTGAAGCAATGATATAAATATCATGATGTGTGCTTTGAAAAGTGATTATAAAGCTAATTCAGCGATCCACTCTCCCTAAAGCAAAGATATCTTCTTCATCTCAATCCCCAAGTCTTTCCCTGTTTCCAATGCTTGATTAACTTAGATTCTGCGTCTGTCTCTTTTGATTTCTTCTCCTCTTTCTTTCTTTTTTTTCCTCAGATCAAAACATATGATATGCTCAACCCATGCTGCATGTTAAAAGAAGAGACCATCTGGATCAACCTTTTACTCCTTCCCTGAATGCATGAGGCCGGCCCTAACAACAAAACTAAAGTATTTTTGGATTCACCAACGGCCATTTTCTCCTTCAATAATCTAACAAAACAAAAGTCAGATTCAAATAAGGTTTTCGTTTTCAAATTCTTCAGAGTATAAAACACTCTGAAGTGTTTCGATCAAATCACATGGAACAAGTAAAGACTAGCGGATTTGGGCCATCATGTCCAAGGGCAAACAACAATGGTATAAGCTTAAAATTCAACGACTCAAACACTCTGTTTGACGACAACTTCCCATGGAAGGGAAAGTTCGATCTCGGGCTCATGACAAGACAGGACATTGACGAGGCCCATGTTGGCAAAGCTCCCATGTCCTTAGCTGCTTATTCGACAGGAGATCGAGTTATGTTAAGGCCTTGCAGAAGACCACGAAAAACCCATAATGCCTCTCCAGAAAGCTCGTGTTGAGTTCAGAGAGTGGTCACATGGAATTACATGGCGGAGGTCTTGAATATGCCATGTATATAATTGTACTTCCACCCACTAAAGATATTCTTTCACTGATAATTCTAAGCAGACCCAGAATGCGAAAAACAATAACTACGATATCCTTTTAATTAATACAAGTGTCTTGCTTCTTAATAATCAGAAATCCATAAAATCCCACCTGAATTGAACAAGAAAGAGACATTCCTAACCAGTCAATTAAAAGCGAAAGCTCGATATGCTTAACTGTATCTTACAATAAAACCGAAAGAGATTCTTGGGATTGATAAACAGAGCGTGA